>Ga0099364_10003311_pt1 | contig 25011 bp, 26 predicted proteins | sample TergutTh196P3_FD_73070 | JGI IMG/M metagenome (GOLD analysis project Ga0099364, IMG submission 73070) | Microcerotermes parvus P3 segment gut microbial communities from Pointe-Noire, Republic of the Congo - Th196 P3 | ecosystem: Host-associated > Arthropoda: Insects > Digestive system > Gut ...
CCCCCTACCCCGCAGGGTGTTCAACTATATGCTTTAAAACCTCCGAATAAGCAATAGGTACCCAGTGACACCCCTGCCCCGCAGGCGGCGAATCCCCGCAAAACTCAGGTTTTAACCCATCGTTTTCATCACGGAGCGGCACTGTGCTGTCTATAAACGCAATACCCATTTCATAAGCTAATAGAATGAGAGCGTTATTATATTCGGCGATTCGTGCATTACGGTCGGGAGTCGGTTGCGCTGTGTGCATATAAGGCGGTATCGGTAAAATTATAATTTCAACGTCGGGATTTTTATCTGCTATTCTATTAATGAGCGTCCTGTAATTATTTATGAAAGTATCTAAAGAGAAATACACATCGTTTAACCCCATTGCTATAAATACCCGCTCTACTTCGTATACCGTTACTGCGTCTTCGGGGCGGATTTGCTCCCCTTCATACAGGGGGTGTATGGTGTTTTGCGAAATCTCCTGTAGCGAGTTAAAAATACCGTAGCTTCCCGATGCAAAAATAACGACGTTTTCTAAAGGCTTGCCGTTTAAAAGTATGCTCTGCTGCCAGATGCTGAAGCCGGTTATAATTGAGTCGCCTATAATCATACTGTTGTCAAAGTATTCTATCCCGCGCGGTGTTTCGGCTTTCTGCGTGACAAGGCTCTGTAAAAAATCACTCCTTACGGGCGTCGGTATATATTCCTGCGGTATTTGTGTTTCTCTTGGCGGTTTGGTTGTTGTTTCGGGGGGTGTGGTTGTTGTTTGGGGGGGCGTGGTTGTTGTTTCGGGCGGCGTGGTTGTTGCTTCGGGCGGCTTGACTTCGCCGCTCACCGCCTCTTGTTCAACGGATGCGATTACGGGTACGGATTCGTTTGCGTGTTTGATTAAAAGCAGGATGAAAATTATAGAGAGCGTCAGAAATAACGCACTCGAAATTATTATAATGAGCAACATCTTTTTACTGATTTTCATGTCGCACTCCTTCTTTTATGTCTTATTCAAACGGATATTTTACGCCCCATTTTTTACGAAGGCTGTCCATAATTTCCATGACCCTGATAATTTCATCATGCGGCATTTCGGGACATTCGATGTCCTTATTTTTAATCGCATTTTGACAGGCGCGGACTTGATATTCGAGTCCCGTAATTTGTTTAGGTAGGTCAAATTGCACGGTTTTCGCACCTTCTGCGTGAAAACGAATCCATTCGCAGTTATTTATATTTTCAAATTCGAGCCACCCTTTTTCGCCGCGGATTATACCCTTTTTATCGGTGAACTCGTCTATGCTCGCATATAATTCGGCGTATTTTCTGTCTTTAAAATGTATAACAATATTATCATGTAAATCGACGCCTGTATGGTATAAATCGGCACTGCTCTCTATAAAATCTATATCGTTCCCGAAGGTCGATAATGCGAAATTTATTACATAGACCCCTAAATCCAAAAGCGCGCCGCCCGCAAGTTCGGGTGCATACATTCGCTCGATGTGAATATTATTGTATCCGAGATTTGCCGAAAGCATATAAGGCTCTCCGATTATTCCCGACGCGAGAATTTTTTCGAGTGCGAAACGCGACGGCATATAGCGCGTCCAAATCGCCTCAGCTAACAGCAAGCCCCGCTCCCTCGAAATTCGGACAAGCTCACGCGCCTGACTTGCGTTCACGGTAAAAGCTTTTTCAACGAGTATGTTTCGCCCGGTTTCCATACACATCTTCGCATGTTCAAAATGGTGAGAATGCGGCGAGGCGATATAGATTAAATCAAGCGTCTCATCTGATGCGAGTTCTTCATAAGAGCCGTAAGTTTTTATATCGCCGAGTTCATTTTTTCTTACAAATTCGCACGCCTTCTCATACGAACGCGAGCCAACGGCGGTACAATAAACGCCGTCTTCCGACATCTCGCGAAGCGTATGCGCCATTCTTTCGGCAATCCAACCGGTACCGAGAATCCCTACATTCATATTAAAATCTCATTTCCCGAATTGTCAATTTTCTTTGCGTTTTGTGCAAAGAGTGCGAGCAGATAAACTATTACCATTATACCGAGTGTCATCGCTACCGTTATAATCGTTTCCGTAAGCGGAGCCGGTTCGTATATCGCGACGAGCGACATAGCTCCGAGAGAGAACGGATTATAAGCCAACATCTCATTTTCAATCCCTGTGCTGAGTATCGAAAAAATCAGCGGTACAATCATCGACGCACCTATGCAAATCGCCGCACTCAATCCGGGTTTTCCCATAGCTGTTCCGAGCGCCAAATGGAAGCATACATACATCATAAAGTTTACCCCCATGAGCAATCCCGCAATGACGACATTAAATATCACCAAATCGTTTACAGCAAACGCCAACGCCGACACCACGCTCGCAGAAAGTGTAGCTATAACCATCAGTATCAGAACAGCAAGCGGATAAATAAAAAACTTAGGTGTGATATACGAAAAATTTCCGAGTCCCGAACTGCGCGGTATTATAATAGAGCGTTTTTTCTGCTCACCGCCTGCGAATCTGTTCATTAAGAGTAAACCCACAATTAAACCTATACCCATAATATCGCCCAAAAACTGTTGTACACCCATAGACGCGGCAGAACCCATCATTTCGCTGATTTGTGAAACGTCCATACCCATTTCATCATAGGTCTCGCTCATCGCATCCATTAAAAGCCCCAGCCCCCTAATCAAAAGCGGGTCGAATATTGAAAATCCGATGAAGACTAATAATATGATTATAAAAGCTTTCGTTCTGAAAAATGCCAATAATTCTTTTTTAAAGCTTGCTTTTGTTTGTAAATTCATTTTATGCTACCTCCTTTAATTCAAGCTCAAAGAGCCGTTTGTTACACCTATATAAATCTGCTCCAATGACAGCCGCCTAAATTCAAGCCCCTCAGGTAAAATATTATTTTCCGCAAGGTTCATTATAACTTTATTGTAAAACTCTTTTTCGCTCACTCCGTCTTTCGCAAAGAGTGTAATACCGTCAACGCTGTTCGCATTACTACGCTCTACCAAATCGGCACTGCATATTGCGGTAATTGCCTGCGGCGTATATTCGCGAAGCTTTATATTTATAACATTTCCCTTATCGAACTTGCTTTTTACATCCCATATATCGCCCTCGACCGCCATAACGCCGTTTCTGATTATACCCACCTTATTAGCCACCCGCTCAACGTCTGATAAAATATGCGTGCATAATACGATAGTAGAACCGCCGGCGGCGAGCTTCCTGATGATTTCCATAACCTCTGCTCTACCCTCAGGGTCGAGTGCGGAGGTCGGCTCATCAAGTATAATTAAGTCGGGTTCTCCGTACAATGCGGCGGCTATACCCACGCGCTGATTCATTCCGCGAGAGTAGCCTTTTATCAGCCTTTTTGCACCCTCGGTCATGCCTGTTATTTCGAGAACCTCGGCGGTACGAGCTTTTATATCACCCCTATACTCACAGCAAGCCCCGATAAAATCAAGGTATTCATAACCATTCATATAACCGTAAAGAGCGGGCGATTCGGGCAAATATCCGATTTTTATTTTTTTCCCGTCAAAATTAACCTCTCCCCCATCCTTTGTAATAATGTTACAAATAATATTCATAGTCGTCGTTTTTCCGCATCCGTTCGGACCGAGAAAACCGTAAACATCACCTTTTTCTAAGTTCATGTCTAAGCCCTTCAGTACGGAAAATCTTTTATAGCTCTTCCTAAGCCCTTTAATCCTAAGCATTTTTTCCTCCTCCACATAGTAAATAATATTTACATTTTTTATAATAGCATATTTTCCCGCGGTTGTCAACGAAAAATTATATTTTTCTGTTATATTCGTTCATAGCCTTATCCGTCTCGCCTTTTATCATCATTCTGACAGCCGCCGCCGCCTTTTCTAAGGAGGTTTCGAGCGTGACGCCCTCATCTTTTTTAAAAGGGGACAGCACCCATTCTTTGACCGAATATTCCGAATGTGGCGGCGAGCCGATACCCACCTTTATGCGGGGGAACTCATCGCTGTTCGCCTGCAAAATTATATTCTTCATACCGTTATGTCCGCCGTCGCTTCCGCTTTTACGGATTTTCAGACTTCCGAACGGTATCGCAAAATCATCAAAAATCACAATCGTGTTTTCAGGTTTAATTTTATAGAACTCCATGGCGGCAGTCAGGGCTTCGCCGCTCAAATTCATATAGGTTGTCGGCTTCATTAAAAAACACTTAACGCCGTCTATTGTTTCAAGCGAGGTAAGCGACTTAAATTTAAGCTTCTTTAATTTAAAATCGAAATCCCGTGCTAAAGTATCTAAAACCATATAGCCGCAATTATGCCTCGTGTTTTCGTACCTCGTCCCCGGATTCCCCAAGCCGCAAATAATAAATTCGGGCGAACCATATTTCGGCTGCTCCGAAAAATCCTTTGAGCTTCTTTTCTTTGAAAAATCATTTCGTCTTATTTTCTTAAAAAATGACATATTGTTCATAAACCTCATTTTAATTTTCATGCCTGTTTTTATTATATCGCAGATTATAACAATTTGCAATACTTTACTTTAAGTATATATTTCATATACATATACTTAAAGAATAATTTTATGCTGATTTTTCGAGTTCTTAATAATTTAAGATGCGTTTTTCAATAAAAATAAATCGGGTAACAGCGTTTTTTTCTTTTTTCAGAAAAACATGCTGATGACGTTTTCGCGGATAAAGTTGCTTCATTGCCCTATTCGGGGGCATATAGCCTATAAGAAAATATTACAGAAAAATAATATGACTTGATTTATATCTCTTTTCGCTTGATAATTGAATATATTTCCTATTTTTTTCGCTCTTTTTCGCTACGGGTTTATTATGTGGGTTTTCTGTGTTCATATTTACCCGAAAGAAGAAAAATATTCTTTAAAATGACATGGTTTTTTCTTAAATGATAAAAAATAAAGTTTTCTTTTCTTTTTCCATATTTTTCTTATAATGTATTATTTTGCCAAAATATACGTTATTTTGTATTTTGTGAATAAATAATAACATCATATTGTTTTTTTGCAAAAAAAAGATGTCATGTTATTTTTTTTAGGCACTTGACGTTTTATTACCTTTAATGTAAAATGGATAATACAAGCACTTTTGTGTAGAAAGGACATGGGGAACTTAATGGATGTATTAATTTCCGCGTCGATTTTAAATTCAGATTTGGCAAATCTTGAAAAAGAACTCCGCCGTGCCGAAAGTGCGGGAGCGGACATGATTCACCTTGACGTTATGGACGGCGTTTTCACCGAAAGCATAACCTTCGGCGACTATGTAGTAAGGTCGCTTCGTCCTCATACGAAGTTACCGCTCGACACGCACCTTATGGTGAACGACCCGACAAGTCTTATTCCTCTTTTCGTAAATGCCGGCTCGGACATTATAACCATACACGCGGAAAGCAAATGTGACGTCACCGCATGTCTTAAAATGATAAAATCCCTCGGTGTAAAGGCGGGTATCTCGGCGAACCCCGAAACCGATGTTAACGAAATCTTTCGTTATCTTCCGCTTTGTGATTCAGTTTTAATTATGAGCGTAAAGCCGGGTGCAGGCGGACAGGCTTTTAAAGAAGAATCACTTCGTAAAATAAAAGCTGTCCGTGAAGAGGCGGACAGACTTTCCGTTCATCTTGACGTTGAGGTTGACGGCGGGATAAACGAAATAACCTCCCCGCTTGTTTTTAATGCGGGAGCTAAAATCGCCGTCGTCGGTACATATCTGCTTAACGCCCCTGATATGGCGCAGGCGATAAAGCTTATCCGAAACGCCGCTCTTCAGGACGCGCCGCTATAAAAGCTCACCCAACTTCTCCGCCGCGTTTTCTTTTATAACCGCCCTGAAATACTCTTCGGTATATGCCAGTTCAAGTTCCCCGCGGTATGGTTCTCCGTATTCTCTGATTATTCCCGAAATGAGCGTCTGCCTTCCTGTCACATTTTTAATAATCAACCGATATTTCATTTCTCCGTTTCTGTTTTCCGACAGATACAACGCACTCTCAAAGCCGAGCCGCTCCCACTCCTTTTGTCGGCAAAGGCTTCTGCACACTCCGCTCAGTTCGTTTACGGCATCTGTTTCAAAAATGAGCAGAGATTTTATATCCTCTCTCTTTAACCCTGCTTTCAGCAAATTAGCCTCCTCCGCGGTAAAGGACTCGCGTGCCTGTGTTTTAATACTTTGTTTTTTCCTTCTTCCCGCATCTGCTTCGAGGCTCGAAACATACAGCATACAACCCCCGTCAGGTCGCGGAAAAGCCTCGACAAAAATACGCTCACACGAGAAATCGAATCCGGTCTTTTGGTTTAATCGGTCTAACCTTATTGATTTTAGTACATGCGCTAAAAGCCTTTTCGTTTCGGGGTTTTTCCCTGAAAGGCTCTCATATTTAATGTCAAGGTCAAACATATCAAGTCTGCTGAGGGTCAGCTTTAACGTATTCGACGAAAGAATATCAATTTGCATAAACCTTTCTCTCCCTGCAATAACTTTAAATGAGGATTTATCAGTAAATGAGTAACAGTCCCGAAGCTACAATTTCTACAGAACGCAAGTCTTCCTTTTTTTCGAGGAAGCCGCGTCATATTTACGGCGACCAGCTCCTATTCCTTTTAGTGCTTTTGGGTATGGCCGTTTTGGGTAGCGGAACCCGCTCTTTGGGTCTTGCCGTTCTTGCCGTTTTAACGAGCGTTATTGTCGATATACTCTGTTGTTATTTCACGCGCAAGGTCTATAACCCCCGCGATATTTCAACGCTCACTTCCGGCGTTTGCCTCGCGCTTATGTCCCCTGCTACATTGCCTTATTCCTTATTGGTTTTCGGCGCGGCTTTGGCTATAGGAATAAAACATATATTCGGCGGTAAAGACAATTATATTTTTAATCCGACTGCCGTGGCTTTTGCTTTCCTTATTATATGCTATCCCACCAATATGCTTCTATTCCCGAACACAGGGGAAATTCTTACAATTTTCGGAGAGGTTCCCTTACCTGTCAATGTCGGTCTCGAAAATCATCTGCTGCTGAGAGGCGAATTTCCTACTCTCGGCGTGCTTGATTTTCTTATAGGTAATTTTCCCGGTCCTATAGGGACTACTCATGTTCTTATTATCTTAATATCGGCAGTCTGCCTTTTTCTGAGACGTTCGGTTTCTTTTATCGTTACCGTTTCTTGTTTAAGCGTTATCACTATTATTCGTTTATTGTTTCCCCTTTATGATGATTTAATCGGCGCCCTCGTCAGAGAGCTTTTCGGCGGCTACTTATTTTTCGGACTCCTTTTCTTAGCGGGAGACCCTCAGACTCTCCCGAAAACTACATTCGGCAAGCTTTATTACGGTGTACTTCTCGGAGTTCTCACCATTGTTTTCAGGGGAAGTGCGGACGGAATCTTCACGGGCAGGGTTGAGGGTTGGTTCATTTTTGCTCTCTTAATCGGTAACGCCCTTTCCTACCGTATGGACATAGTTTCCATGAAAGTCAGTGCAGGTGTAACCCGTTTTTCAGAATCGTTAAGGGAAAAACTCACGGCATATGAACATTTTAGTAACGATGCAAAAGCGGGAAAGATTTTCAGCGGTGACTTGACGGCTACTATGGAGATTGATTTAACTCTCTCAAATTATGATATGCCGCGAATTGATAATAAGGTCATTAAAATAAACAGAAAAAAGCGGAATCTTTTGACGTTTGTTATTGAATTAAAGGGAAGCCTGCAAGAAAAAGCAAAACTCAAAAAGAAAAAGGATGAATCTTTTTCTTCTGACAATGGCGACGAATATAAGCCCTCTTTTATCCTCGCATCCTTCAAAGCCTTACTCAATAGTATCGCAGGCATCTTTTCAATCTTCAAGGGAAAATCGCAACCTGCCGCTACTTCATCTGATGCCGAGGATTTAAAAGATAAAGCCGAATCGGACGCCGCATCAAAAGCAGAAAAATCGAGCGACATAGACATAGCCGATTTTTTAGAAATCGCCGATACCATAGCCGAGGTTGAAGCAAATATCGAAGCTGAAATACAAGCCGAAACAGAACCGCCCGCAGATGACGGTAATCCCGGCATTACTGAAGAATCTCGTGATTCCGACGAACCTGATGACGAAGACTCACCCGATATAGTTGACTTTGAAGATGAAGCGAAAATTATTAATAATACTAAAGCCGTATTAAACATAAATGAGGAACAATAGTGAGTACTGAAAATTCCCGCCCTGTAATAAAAGGCAGACCGTCCGACGGTCTTATCCGCCAGAATATAGTTCTCATGAGCGGATTACTCATAGGCTCCGTTATCGCCGGCGCAACTGACTTCAGAAGCGCGGCGGCTATATCGGTCGTGTTTGCGTTTATTACATTCTTCTCTATAGCGTTATGCAGATTTGTTCCGAGGAAAATAGTTTATACCGTGCGTATAATCATATACGCTTTTGTCTCATCGGCGTTATACATCCCTGCCTATTTCATTTGCAATTCGTTAATGGGCGGCGAGGTAATAATCAGGGTCGGAATCTATTTACCCGCCCTTGTTACTAATCATGTTATACTTTCCAAAACCGAAACCCGTTTTTTTCATCTGCCCTATAAATCAATGCTTCTTGAGGTATTCGGGTATATCACCGGATTTGTTGCTGTATGTATGATTACGGGTATTATACGGGACTTGTTTGTTAATTCGGCAATCGGCTCGGTAAATGTTGACGTCGGGTTTGAAATACCTGCCCTCGAAACCACGTTCGGCGGCTTTTTCGTTGTAGGTGTGCTTGCGGGAATCTGCCGTGCTATTTACAATTACAATCAAAAAAGGAGGGATAGTAAATAATGCAGTCTCTTATTTCTCTCTTTAACGCCGCGCTTTTAGCAATTCTTATTCAAAATTCCATTTTTGAACGCGCACTCGGTCCGAATATACTGATATACGCTTCCCGAAAAAAGGAGCAAGTCATAGGTTTTTCACTGATGATTACTTATGTCACCACGCTTTCTTCGATTTTGGCTTGGGTTTTAGACTCGTTTTTATCCCATTTAAGCTTTTTCAGTATACTTATGCCTGTTTTATATATACTTGTAATAAGCTTTATTTATATATTAAGCCTTGTTTTAGTCTGGCGGTTTCTCCCGAAGCTTTTCGGAAAAATTAAAACTTATGTTCATGTATCGGTATTTAATTGCTCTGTTTTAGGCGCGTTATTTTTAAACGCACAGTTCGGAGGAGACATCGCACAGTACATCGGGTTCGGAATCGGGACAGGCGCGGGGTTTTTTCTTGCGGGGTATCTGCTTTATATCGCGCATCCGCGGCTGAACAGTGAGCTTGTCCCGGCGGCTTTTCGCGGGTTGCCTATTACCTTGGTTTATGTCGGAGTAATTTCCCTTGCTTTATACGCTTTTGCGGGCTACGCTACGAGGTAGTTATAGTCTTTAATAAAAAATATAGGGTTGATTTTATGGCACGAAAATACGGAAAACACGGAAGCAAAATAAAGAGGTCGAAAAACCTTTACAAGCGGCGAAAAAGCTCTCTTCGCACGAGTCTTGAAGTCGTCGCAATGGTAATGGTCGTGGGTCTTTTGGGGTTTGTAGGCTGGAATGCGGGTAAGGCTATTCGCGATTATTTCTCCCAAACAAGTACAGTCAGCACACCTGAAAACGAGTCGCCTGTCATTAATGAATTTATTACTCCTTCTGACGGTGAGCCTACCGAATTACAGACTGATGATAACCCCGCGCCATCGCCCGTTTTAGAATTTAACGCTATTATCGCACCTGCATCTGTGCTTGATAATTCAACGTCCCTCGCCGCTTATATCCAACAGGCAAAAAATAACGGCTTCGACGCCGTCGTGCTTGACATTAAAGACAGCGCGGGATACCTGCTTTATAACAGTGAATATGAGCCTATACAAGACACTGCTCTTATAAAAGGAAGCCTTACGGCGTCGCAGATTTTCGCCGCTTTTGATAACACTGATATAAGACCTGTCGCCCGAATAAATACCTTAGCAGACCGTATAGCTCCGAGTGTGATTGAAGATGTTTCATATGTTTTTGCTCAAGGCGGCGGACGATGGTTAGACAACAGAGTAGAAAATGACGGGAAAATGTGGTCGAACCCCTTTTTACAGGGTACGAGGGATTATAACGCCTTTTTGGTAGGCGAACTTTCTGCCGCAGGGTTTACGGATATAATTTTAGCCAACGTGATTTTTCCTGTTTTCAGAGCATATGATATTGGCGTTCTGTCTCCTGAGTATACCTCGCCTGCCACCCGTTATGAGGGGCTCGTTGACTTCGTTTTGGAGTGTGAAGAGCATAAGGGCGATGCAAGGCTTATCCTTGAAATGAGCTTAGAGGATGTTGTTGAAAGTTATGCGGGATTTAACGGCTCCGCAGAATTACTGAGGGGTAAAAAAGATTTACCGGACTTTGAGCTGCTTTTAATGTACAGCAAGGATAGTTTCGGTGAGGAATATAAGACGGGTGAAAGTACATCCGTAGTGCTTCCGTCAAATGATATGTCCGCACTCATGAATGTGCTTTACAAACAAGCCGCAAATCAGACAAGCGGTTTGGAGCTGATGCCCGGATTTAACCGCGAGGGGCTTTCAGACCGTGAAATATCAGATATTCTGATTGCGTTCGCAGAGCTTGGTTATGAAAGTTTTATTATCAGATAGCGGGTTCGGCTCACATACCTTATAAAAGTCTCCCCCTAATCTGAAAATTTTATTCGCCTATTGAAATACTGTATATGTATATGGTATAATTAATTTAATTAAATATAACAAAGAAAGGACAGACAATAATGTATTTTTCTGACATCTTAAACACCGCACGGTTTCTATCGGGAGAACCGACCTCGGACGTAGTGGGAGCGGGTCCCGCCGATTTATTCGGACTGCTCTTACCTTTTCTCGGCATATTTGTAGTCTTTTATTTTCTGCTCATACGGCCGGAACGCAAGCGTTCAAAAAAAGCAAAGGAAATGCGCGACAATGTGCAAATCGCCGACGAAGTCGTAACGAGCGGAGGAATAATCGGGCGTGTTTTGAGCGTAAAAGACGACACTGTGCTGATTGAAACAGGCGGCGACCGCACGCGCATCAGAGTATTAAAAAGCGCGATTGCCGAAAACAGGACGATACACGATTCATAAAGGATATGTTAAACAATGAGAGTATTTTTAATTGACTTTGAAAACGTACATTCAGACGGTATGGCGGGCGTAGACCATCTTACCGAGCAGGACGAAGTTGTAATATTTTACAGCAATAATGCGGATTCTATTACATTTGACGCACTGCATAAACTCATGCTCTGCAAATCTAAGCTGAGCTATTATAAAATAAAACGCGGCGGTAAAAACGCGCTGGATTTTCAGCTTTCGTGTTATCTCGGGTTCCGTATTTGCAAGGACCCGGATGCGGAGTTTTATATCATCAGTAAAGATAGCGGCTACGATTTTATTATGGACTTTTGGGATTGCGGCTATATTATTACAGAGCCTAACATTCGGCGTTTTAATAATATAAAAACGCTTTTGCAATGGACCTATACACAGAAAAAACAAACGAATAATACCGTTGCCCTTCTCGAAACTCTTGCGAAAAACGAGGAACCCGTGTCCGATGAGAATACAACCGCCGCACCACCGCCTTTCGTTCCCTCTTCTGAGCAGGCGGAAATAGCTGCCTCTTTAATGGAGAACGCTAAAAAATCACATGAGTTGTATCTTAATATGGTTAAACGCTTTGGGCAAAAAAAGGGTCGGGAAATTTATAATTTTTATAAAAACGACTATGTTTCTTTACAAAAAAACAAAAAAGAAGAAACAACATAAAAAATGACGACTGCCGACTGTCAGCTATCTTTTAGGGGTGTATTTAAAACTAATGAATTCTTTTTCAGAACTTTACGAAATGGTTAAGCAACGTCTTGACCTTACCGAAACAGCTATGAAGCTGTGGATAGACCCGATACAACCGCTCAAAATGAATAATAATAACATAATACTCTACGTCAAGTCTCCTTACGGAAGACAGATTGTCGCAGAGAATTATACCCTTATGTTCGAGGAGCATTTTAAGGAGATTTTAGGTATTCAGGTGACGGTAGAATTTCTTTCAGAGGATGATATAACACCCGAACAGAAAATAAAACTCGACGGACCTATCACGGAGCTTGAAGATGATGAAATAATGGTAAATAAGCTCGAAAAAGCTGTCACAGGCAGTATTTATCAACATACTTTCGGTACATTTATAGTAGGAGAAAGTAACAAACTTGCTTTTTCTGCATGTCAGGTAGCGGCGACGGGCGGGGATACAGTTTATAATCCTTTATACATATATAGTGAACCGGGTTTAGGAAAAACTCATCTTCTTTCCGCAGTAAATCAAGAAATATCGAAAAATCGACCCGAGCTGAATATAATTTATGTTCATGCAGAAACATTTGTTTCGGAGTATGTAGATTCGGTTAAGTATTTTACAGGCGATTCATTCAGAAAAAAATACCGTTCAGCCGATATTTTATTGGTCGATGATGTACAGTTTTTTGCGGGTAAAAAAGAATCTCAAACAGAACTTTTCCACACATTTAATGAACTTCACAGTAAACATAAGCAGATTATACTCACATCGGACAGACCGCCGAAAGAAATTTTAAATATAGAGAGCCGATTACGCACACGTTTTGAGTGGGGACTTTTGGCAGATATTTCTATCCCCGAATTTGAAACAAGGCTCGCTATTATTAAAAGAAAAGCTGAACTTTTAAATCTTGAAATACCCTCTAATGTCATGGAATTTATGGCAGACAAGCTTAAAAATAATATTCGTCAGCTTGAGGGTGCTATATTAAAGATGAACGCGCTAAAATTAGTTACCGAATTTCCCCCAACCATTGTAATGGCTCAAAACGTAATAAAAGACATCTTAACAGACCAACAGCCTGTGCCTTTAACTGTTGAAAAAATTATAAATGAGATAGCTGAAATTTATAATGTAACTAATGAAGAAATTCGTTCGCAAAGCCGCTCTGCAAAAATATCTACAGCCCGGCAGGTAGCTATATACGTCATTCATAAATTTACGGGACTAAGTTATTCGGCAATAGGGCAGGAATTTAGCGGTCGCAATCATTCATCAATAGTTTATGCAATAAATAAAGTTAAAAGCATAATAAAAAATGATAACTCTTACCGCTCTTTAATAGAAGACATCATCAAAAATATGGGTAGCATTATCTGAATAAATAACTTGAAAATTATTAAACAGTTTTTTAAACTTTATATGTTTAAAACTATTTTAAATGTTAATATTCATTAATTATGAACATTTAAACATTTTTTCAACTTTAAATCCATTAAAACTAAGCCTTTCCCATTATAGCTTTAAGTGAGTTTTAAACTTTTTAGTGCTACTACTAATACTACTATAAACTATATCTTATATTATTAATTAAAATAATAAAAAATAAAAAACTCGGAGGTAAATTAAAAATGAAATTCATTGCTGAAAAAAGTATAATTTCAGAGGCTGTAGTAAATGCTTCAAAAGCATGTGCAGTAAAAACAGCTTTCAGCGCACTTGACGGTGTAATGCTGAGTCTAAAAGACAAAGACTTAACCGTGACAGGATATGACTTAGAAACGGGAATAAAAGTAAACATAAAAGTCGAGGGTGAAAAAGACGGCGATATAATAGTAGAATCACGGCTTTTTTCAGATATACTGAGAAGGATGCCCGATGGTTCAAATATTACTATCGAGGTTAAAGAAAATGAAAAAGTATGTGTTTCATACGGGAAAATAAAACTTAATATACAAGGAACAAAGGGAGAAAATTTTCCTAATATAATTGAACTTAATAAAAATATAAGCTTTTTAATGAAAGAAAAAATGTTAAAAAACATGCTGTCTCAAATTGACCATGCTATAGCAAGAAAAGATATAAATCCTGCTTTAATGGGAGCTAAATTTGATATAGAAAATAATATGCTATACATAGTTTCAAGCGATGGTGTGAGGCTCGCATTAAGAAAAGAGCCTGTCGAATTTAATGACATGAGTTTTATTGTGCCTGAAAAAACTGTAGTAGAGCTTATAAGAAATCTGTCGGACGATGAAGAAAGTGAAGTAAATATAGTTATAGACAGAAATCAAATAGGTTTTTCAAAAGAAAATTATGCGATTTTTTCAAGACTTTTAGATGGAAAATTTGTAGAGTATAAACGATTAATCGAGTCAAAATCAGAACGGGAATTTAATATTAATGTGCGAGAATTTTCAGATTCACTTGAGCGTTCGTTATTACTTATTAATGAGCGTTTTAAAAGTCCTGTGGTATGTGAAATTGACAGTTCGGGAGAATTTATCGGTTTATCTTGTAAGACCGGTCTCGGAGAATTTAACGAAGAAATAGCAATAACAAAATATACTTTAAAAAATCCCGAATATGTGGAAAAGGACAAAAAGAATTTCTGCATAGCATTTAATCCGAGATTTATGATAGATGCACTGAGAAATTCAAATTGTGATGAAGTAAGACTTGAGTTTACATCAGAACTTGCACCAATAAGAATAACCCCGCCTGACAGCGGAGAAAATGACGTATTGTTTGTTGTAGTACCGGTGAGATTAAAATAGCTGAAAGATAATAAAGATTATAAAAAAAGGACTTCCAAATTTTGGGCATCCTTTTTTTATTATTTATATCATTGTTTTATACGCTGTATAAAAATGCAAAAATTAAAGATTAATTTACGCTTTCGGCAGAATTTTCTCTGCGCCACCCAAGTAAGGGCGAAGCGGTAAAGGTATATTCACACTACCGTCTTCGTTAATATTATTCTCAAAGAAATATATAAGCGCACGAGGCGGAGCAACGACAGTATTGTTAAGTGTGTGTGCAAAATACTTCTGGGCGTCTTTATCCTGAGGTCTTACGCGTATTCCCAAGCGGCGAGCTTGAGCATCGCCGAGGGTAGAGCATGAACCCACCTCAAAAAATTTTTCAAGCCGCGGAGACCATGCCTCAATATCTATACTCTTAACCTTTAAATCTGCTAAATCGCCCGAACAACATTCAAGAGCGCGAACAGGAATATCAAGCGAGAGGAAAAAATCGACCGTATTGTTCCATAGTTTTCCGAACCATTCTAAGCTGTCTTCAGGGCGGCATATTACAATCATTTCCTGTTTTTCAAACTGATGAATACGATATACGCCGCGTTCTTCTATCCCGTGTGCGCCGACTTCCTTTCTGAAACAGGGTGAATAACTCGTAAGTGCTTGCGGAAGATTTTCTTCGGGAATAATCTCGTCCATGAATTTTCCAATCATACTGTGTTCGGAAGTACCTATCAGGTATAAATCCTCACCTTCGATTTTATACATCATGTTATCCATTTCGGCAAAACTCATAACGCCCGATACGACACTGCTTCTTATCATAATGGGGGGGACATAGTACTCGAAACCCCTGTCAATCATAAAGTCCCTTGCATAACTCAAAATCGCAGAATGAACCCGCGCAACATCGCCTTTAAGATAATAAAATCCCGCGCCGCTGGTTTTTCTCGCACTGTCAAGCTCAAGCCCGTTAAAGCTATCCATAACATCTGTGTGATAGGGAATATCAAAAGCTTTTTTAACACAGTTCCCGAAACGGGCGACCTCTACATTTTCGCTGTCATCTTTTCCCGGCGGTACATCGTCTGAAATAATCTGCGGAATTTTTAACATGATTTCACGCACCTCGGCGTTTAAAATCCGCTCTTTTTCTTCAAGCTCGGCGACCCTTGCTTTAAATCCCGAAACCTCGGCTTTTGCGGCTTCCGCTTCTTCTTTTTTGCCTGCCGCCATTAACGCGCCGATTTGTTTGGCTGTTTGGTTCCCTTTAGCGCGTAAATCATCGCCTTCGCTTTTTGCAAGGCGAAGTTCAACATCCTTTTCAAGAACAGAATCAACAAGCGGAAGCTTGTCTTCCTGAAACTTCTTTTTCATGTTTTCCCTTACTAAATCGGGGTTTTGACGTATAAGTTTAATATCGAGCATTATTTTATCCTTTCAATTATTTATCGGTCAGTATTTTTACTATTTCCATTACCTCGTCTTCTGAAAAGACGTCTATTTCGATTGTCACTTTGTTATTTTTGCCCTCGTTTATACGGACAGTTTTATTAATCGAGTTTTTAAGTGCGACCTCTGCTTCTGTATAGAGCGGATTTTTTTTAATTACGGGAGAAGGTTTTTCCGGTACGGCTTGTGTTTTTATAAGTTTTTCGAGCGTGTGGACAGACAGCTCATTATTAACAGATTTTTGAGCTAACTCAACCATTTGTGAAGTATCGCTCAAACCGAGTAAAACCTTGCAATGTCCTTTTGATAGTTCACCATTTCTGACATATTCTTTTATGGCGTCAGGTAATGCAAGAAGCCTGAGCGAATTTGTGACCGAAGAACGCGCCTTTCCCACTTTTTTAGCAACGTCTTCCTGCTTCATGTTAAATTTCTCTATAAGCTCGTTGTAACCGCCCGCTTCTTCAAGAGGATTCAAGTCCTCGCGCTGAAGATTCTCAATAAGCGCGATTTGCATAGTCTGTGAATCGTCAAGCTCAACAACAAGAACAGGTACCTCTGAAAGACCTGCCATACGCGCAGCACGCCAACGCCGTTCGCCCGCAACAATCTGGTACAAATCACCGAAAGGACGCACGGTTATCGGTTGAATAATCCCGTGTTCTATAATAGAATCAGCAAGCGAAGCAAGATTTTCACTATTAAAGTCCTTACGAGGCTGGCTTCGGTTAGGCTCGATTTCATTAATTTTCATAGTCCTTATATTATCTGCCGAAACGTCATCGCCGGAGAAATAATTGTCGTCAAAAATGCCGTCGAAGGCATTACCGAGAGCGGTTTTTTTTGCCATATTTAATTATTCCTTTCAATTTTTTCCAAAACCTCTTTAGAGAGCTTGTTATATGCGACCGCGCCTTTAGATGAACCGTCATAATAAATAATCGGCTCGCCGTGGCTCGGAGCTTCAGCGACACGCACACTGCGAGGAATCTCGGTTTTAAAAATAACATCTTCGGGGAATTTATCGCGGATACTGTTCATAACATCACGGCTGACCATGAGCCGTTTATCTAACATGGTGAAAACTATACCGAGAATTTTAATATTGCGATTGGTAGATTTTTTAACACGCTTGACAGTGGAAAAAAGCTCTGCAACGCCTTCAAGACTGTACGGTTCGCACTGCATGGGTATAATTATACCGTCACATGCGGAAATACCGTTAAGGGCAAGTACGCCAAGCGATGGAAGACAATCTATTATTATTATATCATAGCTGTCTTTAATCTGCGTGAGAGCCTTACGAAGCTGCAGAGTTTTATTCTCGAATTTTAAGAGCCTTACCTCGGCTTCTGCCAAAAGCTGTGTTGAGGGGATTATATCGACGTTTTCAAAGGCGGTTTTTTTCACAGCCTCAGAAGGACGCGCCTCACCCATTAAAACCTCATAAGTAGTAAGCTCAAGCTCACGTTTTAAAACCCCGTAACCTGTAGTAGCGTTACCCTGCGGGTCAAGGTCAACAAGAAGGACTTTTTTGCCGAGTCTTCCGAGAGAAGCGGTTAAATTAATAGCGGTCGTGGTTTTGGCGACCCCGCCCTTTTGATTCACAATTGCAATTATTGTTCCCATGATTTTAAAAGATTCCTTAATTTGTATTTTAATCATCTAAATTATAGCACAAAACAACAGAATAGTCAACTATAGCAGGAATTATTTTAAATCTACATATTGTGTTCTACGTAGAACATAATACAATATGACATTTTAGGTTGATATTCCTGTTGTAGGGCGCGATGTCCACATCGCGCCGAAAAAACACGAAACATTTAATGATTACGCCTGTAGGGGCGGCATATATGCCGCCCCTACAAAAGGCGAACACAAAAAAGGGCAAATCAGCCTATGCGGGCGGCATATATGCCGCCCCTACGCCCAAGGAACAGCAAAAAATCGCTTTCCCACTGCATAGACCAAAACGCTATCGCCCGGTTTAACACGCCTGTAGAATTTTACGCTGATACCTATATAAAAAGTCGGAGCAATTGTCGTAGTAATAAAATAACTACTTGTGTTAATATGAGTAGTGTATTTCTTGTTAATTTCCAAAATGTACACATCTTTATTAACGAGGGTTTTTGCTTTAAATCCTGCGAGCTTTCTTTCAATAAGAATTAAAATTATCGGGCAGACTATCAACACAAGAATTACTAAAACAAGTCTTTGCTGTCCGTAATTAGGTGCAAGATTGAAAATATAAAACACAACTGACAATACACCTAAAAAAATAAAGATGTTCATTATAACGAAAAATATTGAGCCGTCTCCTTTAGCGGCTATATTCAATAAAACAAAAAACTCATCACGCTCAGATTTGGTTAATTCATGTTTATAGCTCGACTTTCTCAAGTTGAAAAGTATCGCATCTCTCCGAATAGCAGAGATTCTATCTTTGAATTTGCTAAACATTATGTTTGCTTCCTTCTAAAAAAATTAATTAAAATCTTCGGTTTTAACGAAACGATGAAGCCGTTTCAACCACTTTCATTATAACACCCTTTCAAATTAAAAGCAACCTGTAAAGAGATTATTATAAGGGTTCATCTGCCAAACAAGGAAGGTAAAACCCAAAAATTCTACATATAGTGTTCCACGTAGAACGTCACTACAAAAAAATACCGCTCTTTCGAGCGGTTGTCCTAAGTCGCACAGGCAGAAAGATTTCAGAGTGCGGGGGACAATATTTATTTGAGGGGGATTCTCACGATGTATTCTAAAAAGTCTTCGGTTTTATTTTTCGTGGTCATACATTCAATACCCGCATTTTTCATTGACTCGATTGTTTTATTAAAGGTGTTGATATAAAGACCTACATGTTTAAAAGCCCAGACCCGCTTTTTTCTCTCGACAGGTTTTTCGTCAAGCAATTCGCAGATTAATTTATCGGTTTGCAGAGTGTTTAGTTGGAGTGAGCCGATTTTTTCTATCGCGTCTTTGCGCATATCGGACGGAAGCTTTAATAGGGCGCGTGCCTGTCTTTCGTTGAGCCGAAAACGGAGGACAAGAGCTTTTTCTTCATCGGTGAGCCGTAAAAGGCGGAGCTTGTTTGCTACGGTGGATTGAGCGATACCGAGCCGAGTCGCGCAGTCTTCTTGCGTAATTCCGAAATGTTCAATTAAACTTTTTATAGCAATCGCTTCTTCTATATAGTTGAGGTCGGCACGTTGGATATTTTCAAGTATGGCAAATATCGCAGAGTTCTCGTTGTCGGTGTCTATTATAATGCAGGGAATATGTTCCATATTAATAAGTTTTGCGGCTCGGAGTCTGCGTTCACCGGATATAAGCTCATATGAACCGTCAAAACGCCGTACCGTGATAGGTTGGAGCATACCGTTTTGACGGATACTGACAGCAAGCTGTGAGAGTTCGTAATCGTCGAAAATTACACGAGGTTGTGAAGGGTTCGGTGTTATAGCAGAGACGGGTATTTCGACTACTCGATTAACAGGATTTTCAATAGGGTTGTGTTTTTGAAACAGAGGTTTTATTGCCATTTTAAAACTTCCTTCCGGCGGCGTGTCGCCGCTGACGTTATCGCTTCTCGCTTTAAGGTTTAATTTAGATTTTGTGCGGCGTGTCGTTGCTGACGTTATCGTTATATACATGATAACAAAAAAAAGCCGTAATTTCTATAAGAAATTATCGACCTGTTATTAATATATTATTATGCTTTACGACAATCAAACTAAACAAACGACAAAAATAAGAGAATAAAAAAGAAAAAAATCGCAAAACATGGAGAAACATGCAAAAAGAAATTATATAAATCTTGACGATATATAAGGATTGTGATAGAATGATAGTAGAAAATTATGCTATATCCGTAATCTTTATTGAAAGGCTTGTAGGGAAAATGAAAAAAAATAAAATCACAGCAATCGTAGGTTCATTACGGCAGGAGTCTCTTAACCGTCAGTTGGCGTATGAGGTCAAGCGGATAGTAGGAGAAAAAGCGGATTTTGAAATACTTGACTATAGCGATGTACCGTTTTTTAACCAAGATGTAGAGTACCCTGCGCCGGATGCTGTCAGGCGTGTACGCGAAACAGTTAAATTATCCAACGGTGTCTGGTTCTTCACACCCGAGTATAACCATTTTTTCCCCGGAGTTCTTAAAAACCTTATCGACTGGCTGTCCAGACCGATAAGCGAAAGTGAGCCGCAGGTGTTAAAAGGTAAAGCGGCGGCAGTGAGCGGTATATCGCTCGGTATGTCGGGAACCGGAATAGCGCAAGACCATTTGATAACCCTGATTAGTTTTCTTGATATGAAGGTCATGAACTATCCGCGCTTAACTATACCAAACGCATCTCAACAAAAAGACGATAAAGGAAAACTCGCGCTTACAACAAGTGCTATTCTTTTAGAAAAACAGGTGCAGGAGTTTCTTCGTTTTATTGGTTAAATCGGAAAAACCCATTGTGACCCACACAAATAATGATACTGTCTTTCAAGAGGCAAGAAACTAAAGGTTGAGCGGATTCTTGGCTATATTTATTCTTTGCCGCGGAAATTCTCGCGGCGTTTTTGTTTTCTTTCTGATAATAATTAGGGTTCTTTTATCCCCTGCGGGAAGCTCGTAATTTATAATATTCTCAATTTCTCCGCCGAGGGCGGTGAGTGTCGGCGACAGCCCCTCAGTTTCAGAATCCATACCTTTCATAGCGAGCATTAAACCACCTACTTTTACGAAGGGCAGACTTAATTCACACAGGGCGGGGAGTTTTGCAACGGCGCGTGAAACAGCCACGCCGAAACGCTCGCGGTATTCGGGGTTTAAAGCAAGCTCCTCACTTCTCGCATGAATGGCATTATTTTTTAAACCGAGATGTTCTTTTAAAAGTTTTAGATAGTCGATTCTTTTACGCAGACTGTCAATGAGCGTAAGGGCTAAATCGGGGCGGTATATTTCCCAAACGACCCCGGGAAAGCCCGCGCCTGTTCCTACGTCAATTACAGATGTTCCACGTAGAACATCTGTAAGTAAAAGCGGAAAAACACAGTCTATATAATGCTTTTCCCAAATCTGACCGAGGTCGGTTATACGGGTCAGATTAACCTTTTGGTTATATTCAAGCATAAAAGTTGTCATTTTATTAAGCAAAAATTTTTGCTCGTCTGTAAATTTAATCATTTCGGGTTTTTCTCCTGTTTGTAAGGGCGTCGAGGGCGTCCTGTCCCATACGGTTTTTATATTTTGTCGTAGGGCGTGATTTCTACATCACGCCGAATAAATATGAAACATCTGATATATACGGTGCGATGAGGACATCGCACCCTACGACTTTTCCTAAAACTGTCAATTAACAATTGTCAATTGTTAATTGTTCGTCAGCCATATTAATAATACCGTAACGTCGGCAGGGTTAACCCCCGATATTCTGCCTGCCTGTCCGATATTCATAGGCTTGTGTAGGTTTAGTTTTTCTGCCGCTTCGGTTCTTAATCCTTTTATGGTTGTGTAATCGAGTTCGGGGGGGAGAGCTTTTTCTTCTAAACCCCGTGCTTTTTCTATTTGTTCAAGTTGAAGCTTAATATAACCTTTGTACTTAACCTCAATTTCTACTTTTTCGTTTAATTCGGCAGGAAAATTCTTATCGGGAACTTCGCATAACCCCGCACAGACTAAATCTTGGTAACGAATTTGCGGACGTCTAAGCAATTCTATGATTTTGACGCCGTTTGTGAGCGGTGTTGTCTTACGTTCCTCAAGCATTTTATTAAGCCGGGCAGAAGGTTTTGCGGTTGTTTTTTCAAGCCGCTTGATTTCTGCTTTGAGCATTTTTTGCGTTTCGTTAAAAAAGTCATATCGCTCTTGTGGTAGAAGTCCTGCTTCAAAGCCGATTTTTGAGAGCCTTTCGGGTGCGTTATCCTGCCTTATAAGAAGCCGATATTCCGAACGTGAGGTCATCATTCTGTAGGGTTCGTCACAGCCCTTAGTCGCTAAATCATCAATCATAGTGCCTATATATGATGAAGAACGCGGGAGTATCAAAAGCTCGCTACCTTTTATTTTGTGTGCCGCATTTATACCCGCGAGAAGTCCTTGTGCCGCCGCCTCTTCATATCCGGAGGTAGAATTAAACTGACCTGCCGAGAAAAGACCGCTGATTTCCTTAAATTCAAGGGTAGCGAACAAGCACAGCGGGTCACAGCAGTCGTATTCAATTGCGTAGCCGTGGCGTATGATTTCCGCGTGTTCAAGTCCCGATATTGTTCTGATAAACGCCTGCTGAACCTCAGCAGGCAATGATGAGGAAATACCTTGCAAGTAGATTTCATCTGTATCAAGACCCATCGGCTCAACAAAAATCTGATGCTTGTCTTTGTCGGCGAACCTCACTACCTTATCTTCAATGCTCGGACAATAACGCGCTCCTGTTCCTGTTGTTCTGCCGCTGTACATTGGTGAGCGGTGTAGATTGGCGCGGATAATATCGTGAGTTTTTTCGTTTGTGTAGGTAATATGACACAGAGCTTGGTTTTTTAAGCTTTCCTTTCGCTCAAAGCAAAATGGTGTTATAACCTCATCGCCGCGCTGTTCTTCCATTTTTGAAAAGTCAATTGAGCGGCGATTTATACGGGCGGGCGTGCCTGTTTTAAATCTGCGGAGTTTTATACCTGCGGCTTTGAGCGATGCGCCTAACCCGATAGCCGGGAGTACGCCGTCCGCGCCGCTTGAAAAAGAAGTTTCGCCTATATGGATTTTGGCGTCAAGGTATGTACCCGAAGCGATTATTACAACCTTTGTGTTGTAATAAAGTCCGAGCCTTGTGACTAAGCCTTTTATTTTTCTGTCCTGTATAATTAATTCTTTTACTTCGTCTTGTTTTATTTCAAGGTCTTTTTGTGTTTCGAGAGTGTGTTTCATATACAGATGATATCGGGTTCGGTCGCACTGCGCCCTAAGTGCATGTACTGCCGCGCCTTTACCTCTGTTTAAGGTTCGGGATTGAATGAGACAGGCGTCCGCCGCTTTACCCATTTCGCCGCCGAGTGCGTCAATTTCGGATACTATTTGCCCTTTTGCGGAACCGCCAATACTCGGATTGCAGGGCATATTTGCTATTGTATCGGCAGAAAGGCAGAAGACAGCCGTTTTCATACCGAGCCGTGCCGCCGCCAAGGCGGCTTCACAACCGGCGTGACCCGCACCGATTATGATTACATCAAAGTCGTTTGTTGTACTTATATTATCTCCCCCTTGCAAAAATAAAGAAGTTGGTGTATAATTAATTTATAATCTCATTATAAACGAAAAACTCTGTAAAAACAAGTGTTATTAATAATATTTTTCATAGTGATATACCTTTACATTCACCCGTAAAGCTTTGAGCTTCAAAAATTAGGTTGACAGTCTTTACGCAGACATGATATAACAACCGCACACCGTTAGCGGCGGTAAAGCCCACGCCGGCTGAGCGAACGTTGAAACATAAAATATTTGACAAAGCAAAATATTTTATGATATAATAAAGTATAACCCAAAGTAAGGAGATGATTTCAATGAGCGAAACAATCAGCACAAAAGCTCTTCCCGAAGTCCTTTTTAGGCTTATACACACGGAAAAAGTCCGCCTTAACGAACAAGACGGAATCATTCAGCTTACCCCGATAAATGAAAACACCGATTGTACTGTCGGTTTGCGTGGTTTATTTGCGAATTGCCCCGAAATGTCGGTTGATAAGTTCATGGAAAGAAAACGCGCAGACAAGGAGTTAGAATTGTGATATATGTTTTGGATGCCTGCGCCTTGATTGCGCTGTTGCAAAACGAATCAGGAGCCGAAAAAGTCGCCGCTGTTATTAACTCTGCGTTAAACGGCACGGTGACTGTTGTTATGAATAAAATTAATCTTTTGGAAGTATACTACGATGCTTTTCGTTCGCGCGGTAAAGCCCAAGCAGACCTGATGTTGACTGAATTTAAGAAGCGTCCTGTGATTATTAATCAGCAAATCACCGACGAAATTTTCGCTGAAGCCGGGCGGCTGAAAGCGACCTATAGAATCTCTCTCGCCGATTCAATCGCCCTCGCGGAAGCATCGCTTTCCGGCGGCGAATTACTGACGTCAGACCACCACGAATTCGACATAATCGAACGCGAAGAAAACGTCAAGTTTCACTGGATTAGATAATCAGCTAAACATGATTGCAAGCGGGTTTGAATTTGACAAGCCGCTTGCAATTGACTTTGCCAACATGGGTGTAAATCTCGGTCGTTGTAACGCTCTCTTTATTGAGAGCGTTATTATTAATATTCTCAGAAAACGTAATTACAAAACGCCTTAGCCCGAAAGCTTGACATATTTGTTTGCCTCTTTCGTTAATTGACGTCATTTATTAACATTCGGCTTTGTTCGTGGTTGTAAATGTTTTGTAAATATTTTGGTTAAATTTGTTGAAAATGCTTGACAGTTTATTTTTGATGTGGTATACTTAATTATTATATTGTATTAATACGATGACTTCGTGCTGATAGCGTGAGGGATACCTTTTATATAAAAAGGTATATGCGTACAGACGATGTTCGGGACGAGTGGGCGTCGGGTGTGACGGTTGATAAATTTTCTAATGGCGAGGTTGCGGTAGCGGGGGTGAGTGGCGGTATTAATATAATGGGTGGTTGGGTTTCGACAGAAATTCGCACGAAAAATATTAGAAAACGCCTGCATGATTCTGCTTTGAAAATTGTTGACAGTCCGTCACGAATATGTTATAATTAAAGTATAACTTAAACCTGCTAAATAAAGTCAAGCTATAATTCAAGAGTTCACAAAAAATTAACAAATATAAAAATATGTACGGCAAACAGACCGTCGCAAAATTTGAATTTTACGGCA
>Ga0099364_10003312_pt1 | contig 25010 bp, 14 predicted proteins | sample TergutTh196P3_FD_73070 | JGI IMG/M metagenome (GOLD analysis project Ga0099364, IMG submission 73070) | Microcerotermes parvus P3 segment gut microbial communities from Pointe-Noire, Republic of the Congo - Th196 P3 | ecosystem: Host-associated > Arthropoda: Insects > Digestive system > Gut ...
AAAAAGCCTGCGTCAATCACAGCAACCCGCATCCCTTGTCCGCGACGCCCCATCGTATGCAGACGAATACCGTTTAACATCTCAATTTGCAGTTCGGCATGTCCATACTCATTCGACAGTTTGCCATCCACCGGTTCCAACAGGGATTTATTGTCTGAACAAATATCAGCCTGCAACCTGTCTGTTCCGTACCATACACATTGGACGGAATCAACAGCCGGCAATGTCTTTATGTGCTCAACAAGTAAACTGTCTTCACACTCAACAACGATGGTCGACATCCATTTGCTTTGCGTGACAAGCCGACATCCTATCGCTAAAATCATTTCAATCGACGACAAATTGACAGGAACATCAGAAAGCGTAATTTCCACATTTCGTTTATTCCGCCGTTCGATAGATTCCTGCGAAAGAAATATTTCCGGCGATTCCACCGCTTTTTCAGCAACACCTTTATCTTTCAGGTAGACTCTGAAACAATAGCTCTCGCCAGCGTTCAACGAAATAGTTGAAAGAAGCAGGCTTATTCCAAATAAAAATGGTTTTAAATCGTATCGTTTATTCTTATTCGCCATCATCAAAACCAGGGACTCCCCTTCATTCCTTCGCAGGAGTCATCGTGATAGTCACATCCCACTGGTCGGAAGAAATAAAACCTTTCAGGTTATCTCCATCCGGATTGAGGGTGATCCTCATCGAATAACCTTCCACTGAAAACTGACATACATACGAATTTTCTTTCTTAGTTACCTCCATAGGGCTACCGACATAATCACCCATAATCATTGTAGCCACTAACTTGTCATCCTGCATCTTGAACTCCATTTTGCCCCTCGAATAATCGGGAGGAGCATCTGGAACCGAATAATCCCACTTACCGATAGGGTTACTACTCGTCTGAGCCTGTACAATAAAACCCAAAAGCAACATACATGCTGCTAACATTCCTTTAATCATTTTCTTTTTCATAAGTCTACAAAATTTTAAAATTATGCGTCAAAGATAATTAATAAATTTAGTAAAAGATAATAATACGCTATCTTTGCATAAAAAAATTACATATGAACAGAGAAAATGCTCAGATTCTCCGGTTAGCAGGGATTACGAAATATTATCAGGATGGTGAAAATAAGCAAAACAGGGTATTATGCGGCGTGGAACTCCAAGTCGGGAAAGGAGAGTTTGTCGCAGTGAAAGGCGCTTCCGGTTCGGGGAAAACAACGATTTTGTCGATTCTCGGTACGCTGCTGATGCCGGATGCGGGCAGTTATTTCTTTGATGGACAAGAGATGAACGCTCCGGGAGTTGAGCATTCCGTTATCCGTAACCGGCATATCGGTTTTATGTTTCAGGATCATCGATTGCTTCCGCAATTGACCGCATTGGAAAATATCCTTTTACCCGTTTTGGCATACCGGCAAAAGACGGGCGACGAAGAAGCCGCTTATGCCCGCCATTTGATGGAGTTGACAGGTGTTTCGGGAGTTTCCGGACAGTATCCGAAGACCTTGTCGGGAGGCGAAGCTGCCCGTGTCGCACTTTGCCGGGCTTTGTTGATGCAGCCTTTATTGCTTTTGGCAGACGAACCGACCGGACAACTTGATTCCGGCAATTCACGGAAAATCGCCCTGTTGTTGTCGGAAATCAACAAAATCCTTCATACTGCCATCGTAATGGTGACCCATTCGGACGAAATGGCTTCGGAAGCACATCGGACATTAACACTTAAAGACGGAATATTGACGTGAATAGCAACAAGCTGATAAAAGGAAACCGGACTTACTTCACCCGTTATTACAAATTGGTAGCGTTTGCCGTGATCATCACTACCGCCGTGATAACCGGTAGCTTAGTGATAGGCGATTCGGTACGATCAACATTGGTGAACAGAGTCAACGACCGTTTAGGAAGTACGGAAACGGTCATCTTTTCCATGCAATCTTTTATGGATAGCTCATTCGTTCATCATCCTGTATTTGAAGGACATACACGCGCGATGATCGTGTCCGACGGTTTTATTTCCCAGTCGGGACGATTGATTCCGGTGATGGTTTGGGGGGTAAACGACATGTCCGTTTCACGTGGCAAAGCGCTTATCAATGCAAGTCTTGCCAAAGAACTGAATATTTCTCGCACTCAACCCTCAATTCTGCCGGATGATATTGTTCTGCGCCTTCCGGCTACGGGTATGGCGCCTTCCGGTTCACTGTTCGTGACGGATAATTATACCACAAGTATGCGGCTTGCATTCGATGGTATAGTCGGTGTGAAACAGCACGGAAACCTGAGCCTGAAGAATGAACAGACCCTGCCATTGAATATTTTTGTCAACCGCGACGAATTAGCCGAGGTGATTGAAACCGAAGGGAAAATCAACCTGATGCTAAGCGACCGGATGATATCGCAGGAGGATTTGGATAAAGCATGGACTCCTGCCATTTCCGGTCTGAAGACAGAGATAAAAGACGGTTTTACAGAAATCATTTCCGACAGAATTTTTATTCAGAAAGATGTGGTTCAGACGATTAGTCACCATTACCAACATCTCAACCGCCTGTTTTCCTATTTGGTAAATTCCATTGAAACGGCAGAGCATACGATACCGTATTCTTTTGTCACAGCGATGGATCAATACCGGAATTACACATTACTTCCGGACGAAATCATCTTGTCCGATTACACAGCCCGACGGCTCGGAGTCAAGGAAAAGGATCCGTTGACACTGACATTTTACACTTCACAAAATCTAAAAACGCTTTCTACCGACACTATAAAATTAACCGTAAGCCGGATTGTTCCCATACGGGAACTTGCTGAGGATTCGGGGTTAAGCGCCGATTTTCCGGGTTTAGCCAATGCAGAACGTTGCACTGACTGGAACGCCGACTTACCAATAGATATGACACTGATAACCGACGAAGACGAAAACTACTGGGAGATATGGAAGTCAACACCCAAAGCTATTATCCCTTACTGTGCAGTGGCTGAGAAATGGGGTAATTCGTTTGGGAGCGCTACGGCTTTGAGAATTAAAGCCCCCTCCATCCCCTCCGAAGGGGGGGAGATAGAGACCTTTTATGCCGATACAACAATCATTCTCCCCCCTTTCGGAGGGGATGGGGGGGGCTTCTGGGGCATGGTCGGCATGCAATTATCCCACCCCCGCGCAACAGCCTTCCAGGCAGCACGGAACGGCGTTGATTTCTCCAGCCTGTTTCTTTCGTTAGGTTTTTTTATTATCCTCTCGGCGGTATTGCTTATGTTGGTTCCCCTGTCCGAAATGTTGCAACAAAGAAAAGACGAAACGACACTGATGTATTCGTTGGGATATACCTCCAAGCGTATTATCAAATTATATTGGTTGGAATCGGTTCCTGTCGTTTTAGGGTCATCGGTTGCAGGAGTTGCCTTCGGTCTGATTTATACCTGGTTTGTGTTGTTTCTCTTAGGAACGGTCTGGAAAGGAGCTACCCATACTGAAGGATTTATGGTTTACCCGCATATCCAAACGATTCTGATTGGTTTATTAACCGGTATCCTGTTGTCCGTTTGCCTGCTTCGGATAGCGCTGGTACGTTCTTTGAAAAGTACGGTACGGCATAAAATACAGCAACAACTTTCCGTTCACAGAAAACTTATTCCAGCTGTTTTGGTCAGCCTTATCGGTATATTGACGGTTTTGATCAATTCTGCCGTTATTCAATCTGCCGTTCTTTTTGTGCTGGTAGGCATTTCTTTTTTAGGAGCTACAGCTTTGTGGGGCGATTATATGATTTGCCGTGACAGAACATTTCCGAATCATAAACCCTTGACGGGGAAAGCCTTTGTCTATGCTGCCCTGTTTGCAGGACGGAAACAGGCTATGCTGTCTTTTTTCTCGCTTTCGATGGGCGTATTTATTGTGTTTTCTGTCGGACTGAACCGCGAAGGATTTGCCGACAGTGCAAAAATTGCAGCAGGCGCCGGAGGCTATTCGCTCTGGTGCGAAACCACTGTACCGGTCTACCATAACCTGTCCACTGCGTTGGGACGCGAGAAACTCGCCCTGACCGAATTGCCTGCCGACGCCGAAGTATTACAGATTTTCAGATACAGCTCCGACGATGCAAGCTGCCTGAATCTAAACAAGGTAAGTCACCCGACAGTACTCGGAGTCGATATGGAACAGCTGGGGCGGAGCCATTTCACAATTGATAGGGCGCTTGATGAAAATGGGAGAAATAAGGGAAAAGGAGAGAATCAATTTGAGGCGTTTCGATATCGTACCGATGACGTTTATCCGGTTTTGGTGGATGAAACTGTTCTGACCTGGGGATTAGCTTTGCAACTCGGCGATACGATTTTCTATAAAGGAAGCAACGGTAAAAACGTTGCGCTCTGTCTTTCAGGTGCGCTCCGCAATTCGATATTTCAGGGAAACATACTGATAGACAATCATTTGTTTGCAGAGATATGGAATGAAATCACTGGAAGCGAAGTGATGTTAGTCAAGGTGAACGAAAGCGAAACTGAGAATGTTAAAATGCTGATATCGCAAGCGTTGAGTAGTTTTGGAGTCCATGTAATGACTACAAACGACCGGTTGGAAATGTTTCACAGTGTAACGGATACGTACCTGACCATTTTCCTAATGCTTGGCAGTGTTGGTTTGTTACTTGGGATCATGAGTTTTATCATTGTGGTACGTAAAAACTTAGCTTCACGAATGCGAGAAATTCATGTCTACCGGTCGCTGGGTTTTCCGGATAAAAAGATTGCACGTTTTCTTTATGTAGAAAACAGCATTGTTCCCTTGTATGCAATTGGAACAGGTTGTATTGGGTCAGTTCTTGCTGCAAGCGGGGGACTTGCAAATGTAAGTGGTTGGCTTCTGTTGATTTCATTCGGCTTTGCGATACTTTTTTTAGGGTGTATATTGGTTTTTATCAGGAAAGTAATAGATAAAATTATGAATTACGATTCATTGAATAACTGAATAATTGATTTTTTAAATCCTTTATTTATGCACTTGGAACATTGAACTTTGAACAAAAATGAAGATACTTTTTATTATCCCCGGATCGGGCGATTCGTTTTATTGCGGTAACTGTTTTCGTGATAGCCTCCATGCCTCTGCATTGAGACAAGCCGGACATGAGGTGATCATAATGCCACTCTATCTGCCGTTGACCGACAAGGCGTTTCAGGCAGATACTCCCCTGTTTTTTCCGGCAACGACCACGTATGCAGCACACAGTTTGTTCCGTAAACGACCGATGCCCAAATGGATGGAACGATTATTCGACTCGAAATCAGCCCTGAAATTAGCTGCCTCTTTAGCAGGAAGTACTTCAGCCGAAGGCATGGAAGAAATAACACTCTCAATGATTTATGGAGACGACAATGTTTTTCATGAACAGGTAGACGGTTTGATCGACTGGATTGAAAAGCACGAACAGCCTGATATTATTCATTTTTCAAGCTCCCTGTTTATTGGAATAGCCAAAGCCATTAAGCAACGAATTCAGGTTCCTGTCGTATGTTCATTGCAGGATGAAGAGGTATGGATTGACAGCCTGAAAGCAAAGTTTTCGGAGATTGCATGGAAAGGAATTCTGGAGAATATCAGTTATGTGGATAAATATGTGACTACAAGCAATTTTTACCGAAGAGTTGCTCTGTCTAAAATCCCTCAATTTCGAGAAATTAAAGTGATTTACCCAGGTGTTGTGATTGATCAATATGCATCTGAAAGTTATCCGGTGAATCCTGTGATTGGATTCTTTTACCGTATGAACCGTTTAAACGGACTGGATCTGCTGGCGGATGCTTTTGTGAAGTTGAAAAGCAGAAATACAATACCTGAGCTGAAACTTAAAATCGGGGGCGGATATACCTCGCACGACAAGAAGTTTGTCCGAATTATCCGGAAGAAATTAGCGCCCTATGCAGCCGATGTGGAGATCAAAGAAGGATACCGGTTGGAAGACCACACGCAGTTTTACCGTGATATATCCGTTATTTGTGTACCTATCACATTTGATGAGGGCGTCGGCTTATATCTCTGTGAAGCGTTTGCCGCCGGACGTCCTGCCGTCGAACCGGCTACCGGTTCGTTCGAAGAAGTAATCGCAGATGCAGGCGTGGTATACTCGCCCAACAACAGTGATGCTTTGGCTGAAGCTTTGGAAAAACTATTAACCGACCCCGCTTTCTATCAAACATGCTGTCAAAATGCATTAAAACTGTCTCATAACCGCTACAACAGCCAGGTTTTAGCAGACAAATTACTGAATTTATATAATCACGCATCAGGAATTATAGATGGGGACTTCTAAAAACCCCTTATGTCATCGTTTCAGGTTACATCAGATCAGGAGAGCAGAAGTTATAGTTTGTATTTTTTCAGTTATAAGCGCCAATGAGGTAATTAGGTTGAAAGTGGAGGATGACCTGTATGCTACAGAGGCTGTTCCGTTGTTTGAAATCAGGTAAGAATGAGGTTTTGCGCGTGATTACTTTCCTTGTTCCTTTATATACCAAATCACAATCCAACATATCTCACTTCTGGCGCCAAAACCACACCGAAACGTCGGTTAACCATATCACGGATATGTTCTGCCAAGGAAGCAATATCGTTTCCGGTTGCACCGCCATAGTTGACGATCACCAGTGCATGCCGCTCGTATACGCCAACCTCACCCAATCGCTTCCCTTTTAATCCACACTGTTCGACCAGCCATCCAGCTGACAATTTCACGGTTTCACATTGGAGCGGAAAGAAAGGAATCGCAGGATATTCCTTCATTAACTGATTTAGTTTTTTCTGAGATACAACCGGATTCATAAAGAAACTGCCAGCATTGCCCAGTAAATTTAGATCGGGTAGTTTTTGATGGCGGAGATTAATCACAGCCTCCCGCATTCTCCGGAGTGTCACCGATTCGTACGAACCCAATATCTTGCGCAGATTTCCATAATCCAAATGAAATACCGGCTTCTTTTGCAGACGTAATGTCACACCTGTTATGATATAAGGATCATGTTGTTGCGTCTCTTTGAAGAGACTTGTACGGTACTCATACTTACATTCTTCGTTTGAGAAAATCCGTTTTGCGGAAGTCTGCCGGTTAATGGTTTCAACCGTTTCGATCACATCCTTGATTTCTACTCCGTACGCCCCAATATTCTGCACGGCAGCGGCGCCTGTTTCACCCGGAATCAGCGAGAGATTTTCTATTCCTCCCCAACCTTTGTTTACGGCATAAGCAACCACATCGTCCCAGATTTCAGCAGCTCCCACATGTATCAACACATTGTCGTCCGTTTCCTCAACCTGCGCGATTCCTTTGATTGCCGAATGAAAAACAATCCCGTCAAAATCTTTCAAAAAGAGCAAATTACTCCCACTTCCCATATGTAAAAAACATTGTTTGCGGAAATGTTCATCTCTTAGCATCTTTTCCAGTTCAACTACATTTTCATATTCCAGAAACAGATTGGTTTTTACAGGAAGACGAAATGAATTAAAGTGTTTTAACGAAAAATCTGCTTCAATTTTCATTATAATAATAAATTTAACAAAAAAAAGGATGCTTCTTATTTCAAGAAGAAACATCCTTTTTTGATTGATTCATCCGATAACTTTAATAACGGCGTTCAAGGAGCCAGGCGTCCTGGAAGTTCGGATAATATCTTGAGCGAACAGCATCACGGCTTCTTTCTGCGTCGGAACGATTGTCATGACTGGTGAGAATGACCCGTAACATTCCCTCTTCGTTTTCAGCCAAAATAGGCATATATCCTTCATTTTCCATACGTTCTTTCAAGGAAAAAGCATTTGTCCTGTTCCTGAAACTTCCAACCACTACGCTATAGAGTCTGATTCCTGCAGCATTTTCTCCGGCAATTGGATTAATTCGTTCCTGTCTTGTGTCTGTTGATGTTATCGGTTTTGTCACAGGAGTAAATACATCGTCATAAGCCGGTTCTTCCATTTCTCTTGCTTTAGCCTGCTCGTAAGCAGCTTGATAAGCGCTTTGTTTCGACTTGCACGACGTGCCGAAAGCCAGAACCAAACAAAGAGCCATTCCTAACAATCCTATCTTCTTCATATTAAACTGTTATTAATTATTCGCACAAAGATACATATTTTTATTCATAGAAATCAAATAAGATCGTATTATTTCAATTCTTTGACACGGATATTGCGAAATTTCACCACTGAGCCATGTCCTAAGAAGGCTATATATCCCGATTTATTAAATAATCCCGGATGTTCTCTGCCGTCCGGCGTCCCGTCTTTTACTGCTTCCCTGATATTTCCATCCAGAATCACTTCGCCGTTTAATGTGATCTTGATATTGTCGCCATCGGCTATGACTTCCTGATAATTCCATTCGCCGACAGGTTTCAAAAATCCCCGTTTGGCCGGAATAATTCCATATACGGAACCATGATGTTGATACTCCGTTATATTAGCATACACAGGATGTTCGCTATCCAGAATTTGAAGTTCCATCCCCACGTAGGCTGCATCTCCTTCCATCGGTGTACGGATTCCAAGTCCATTGTTAGCTGCCGGCGTTAACAGAAATTCAAAGCGGAAAACAAAGTTTGTATATTCATCTTTCGTAAACAGATTTCCGCCAAAACGCCTGCTCGGATACAGGACAATATTACCGTCTTCCAGTGTATAATCAACCACATTACCTTGCCATTCAAACATATTGGTTCCGTCAAAAAGAATCTTGTAACCTTCCTTCTGTTCTTCTGCCGACAGTTTAAACGGTTCAGGACGCTCTAATTCCTTCACATAAATATTCCGGTAATAGACTTTGCTCCCATGCGCCTGTAATTCAATCTGTTCAATGGATGGAAGCGGCTGATTGCGATCCCAGTAGTTTTCAAGAATTACATCATCAACGACTAATTCTCCGTTTAAAATCACCGTCACCCGATCACCTGTCACCTTGATATAAAACGTATTCCATTCTTCCAACTTATTATCAGCCATTTTTAACGGTTTGCTTTCATGTACCTGATTGTTAAATAACCCGCCTGAACCTACCTGAGCGCCTGATCTCAACCGTGAAGTATCCCAAATCTGAACCTGAGGTGTTCCACGAAGATAGATGCCTGCATCAGGTGCGCTGCCCTTGGCAAGTTTCCAGTCCACATACATTTCAAAATCACCGTATAGCTTTTCTGTACATATATTATCATACGCTTCGCCGTCGAATACCAGCAGTCCATCTTCAACAAACCAGTCCCGGCGCATGATCTCGTCGGCTTTTTCCTGCGCTTTAGCCAGGTCGGCCGGTCTCATTTGGGCGCGTTTAATCGGATTTTCTACCAATCCTTTCCAGCCGGTTAAATCTTTTCCGTTGAAGATTGATACAAATCCTTTTTCCTTAGGCATTTCGTCTATATGTTTGCGGATCGATTCGCGCTGATAATCAGCATCCGGATTATTCAATGCCGCTCCTGCTTTGTTGAGTAAAGCGATCACATTTTCGCCCGTATATTCAGGGTTGTTTAAGGCGATGTTCATCACGGCATTGGCAGCCGTTTCTTTCAAAGCGGCCTGGTCAATAAAATCCCCGGCGTATAAGAAAGCCAAATAGGTTCCAGTTCGTCCAATCTGGTTCAGGATGGTATTTTTCTGCGCATCGGTCCTGGCTATTTCCATTGCCTTCCGTAAGAAAATCAACCTGTTTTCAGGCGTCCGCGAAGGATTGGAAACCATTCTGATATAAGATGTCAGTGCACGGTCGAAATAGGCAGAAGCCGACGGATCTGTACAAACTGCATAGAGTTCATCAGCAGCCTCAAAACCTCTCCATGTCAATATAGCCTCAAAAGCAGCATCTTTCGCGTCGCCTTGTCCATTTCTGAATCCTTCTACGATTATTTCCAGTGCCTTACTTTCGCCGGTTGCTGCCAATGGTATATAATACAAATGTTTCTTGTTTTCGCCTGCCTGAATCATCCTTCGGGTAATGGTTTCTACCTGTTGTGATGGAGATTGTGACGAAAGCGCTGTAATGACAGCTTGTTGCAAAGGGGCGATTTCAGCATTGTCGGCCATTTCGAGCATGCCGCACATATTAGTCAGGTCTTTTTCACCGACTACATCTTTTAATGCTTTATAAGCTGCTGCTTTCACATCGGCCGAACCTGATTTCGTCAATTCCAATACATTATTCAGATGTCCTGTAGCTTTCCGTAAGGCCAGCAATTCGGCAGCTGCTACCTTCCCTTGATCGGAAGCTGACGGGATTGTTCGGGCAATTACCGGTGAAATATCTCCTTTGAAGGTGGATAAAGCGTCCTTCGCCAGGGCGATCACCCGGGCATCGTCGCTGGTCAGAAATGCTGCAATCGGAGCGATGGCTTGCGAATTTCCAATCCGCACCAATGCCATCGTTGCAGCTTGTTTGACGTCGAAGTCAGCGCTTCCCGCCTGCCTGATTATCTGTTGTACGGCAGTCGTTTCAATACCTGTTTCCAGACTGCTCAGGAGCGCTTTTTTATCAGGACATTCCGCTTCGCGTCCAAGCCAGTTCAGTATATCAACTTTCACTTCCTGTTTAGCCTTTGGCAGCGATTTTATCAAACTAATATAGAGCATTTTGTCAGCTGTTTCAGACATAATGTCCAATGCGGCATTCCGGTATTCCTTGTTTTGATCTTTCAATGCAGTTGTCAGTGTTTTCGTTGCTTGTTTCATATTTCCTTCAACCGGAATCACAACCAATCCAATAAGTACCAAATCTTCGGTTTTTCTAACTCCCTGTGCAGAAACCAATAAACGAAGCGCTGCAATCCTTGTACCTGTCTGTCCTGCTTTTGTTGCTTTTTTCAATAAATTCGAAGCCGCCTTCTCTGCAACTTTCAAATCACCCTGCATAATGACACGATTAATCAAGCAAATATATGCATCGGTAGCACTTGTCTTTTCAGTCCAGAAACCGGCTTTCTCAGCGGCAGAAGCCAAAACCGGTAAAGAGGCTTTTGTGCCTGTCCGGCTTAGTGCAAACAATACGGCTTGCCGGAAATCATCATCTCCCGTACCAGCCATTCCCTGTAATAAATCCTCGTTTATCGGCAGTTGTGCTTCTCCAATGGCTTGAAGTACACTTTGTTGTGTTTTAGCAGTTCCCATTCTGCGAAGCAATGAATTTTGTAATGCCTGTCCAGCTTTTTCGGTTCCAATCAAAGCCAAAGCCTTAGCCGCAGGAGCGCATAAATCTTCCCGTCCCAGATAACTACCTAATACTTCCACACTTGCATCTTGCCCCACAACTTGAAGCTGCCGGATAATAAATGCTTTCGTTTCAAGTTCATCTATTTGTTCCAATGCTTTCAGATACCCGCTTTCCAATGTTTGGCGAATATCGGAAAGTCCTTCGCCCGTAGCATAATGACTCATACCGCTCAAGGCATATTCTACCTGTTCGTTACTGCCTTTACCGGGAGCGATTATCATTTTCACCATCGAGACAACGCCTTCCTCTCCTGTTGTGCAAAAGGCTCTCATTAATTCCTGGTGGGCGCGTGAATTTCCGGCAGGCATTTGCGCTAATGCGTCGGCAATAACTGTCTGTCTCCTGTATTCGGTCATGGGCGCTTGCGCCATCAGTATGCTTGCAGATAACAATAAAACGCTACCGATTGATATTAATAACTTTCTCATAGTTAATTTCTTCTTTATAGTTAATTAAAAAATCCAGGGCGCGCGATTCGGCTGATCAAGATACCGGTTGGCAGCTTCATCGTTGATAAATTCAAGTTTCACCGGATCAAAATGGAGCGTCCTGTTCAATCGAAGCGCTACCAGACCCATATTGACAATAGTAGACGAACGGAATCCATTTCGCTCATTCAACGCAAATGGCTGGCGTGTTTTTACACATTCAATAAAATCTGTTACCTGGACTTCCGGCTCCGGATAGTCGGCTAATTTCTTTTCCCAGTCGGGTATGTCGCAGACAAAATTCTGGTAGACATTCCCATTAGGTCCTGAGATATAAGGCGTATCCGGATCTCCGTAATCTTCTCCCCAGAGGATAATCTGGCAACCGTCGTCATACGTGTACGTAATTGTATCCCATGTGCCGACTGCATCGTGATGTTGCTGTGGCGCATTCACTTCCACTTTGATCGGGCTGGTATGATCTTTCCCCAGGAAATATTGAACAGGGTCGATATAATGCTGTCCCATATCTCCCAATCCACCTCCGTCATAATCCCAGTATCCACGGAATGTCTGATGCGTACGGTGTGCATTATAGGGTTTGTAAGGCGCCGGCCCCAACCAAAAGTCATAATCCAACTCCGAAGGAATGGGTTGCGGTTCAAGGTATTCCTGTCCAACCCAGAAAAATTTCCAGTTGAATCCGGTATGTTTGCTGATCACCACTTTCAACGGCCAGCCTAACAATCCGCTTTGCACAAGCTTTTTCAACGGCTTGACAGGCGTTCCCAATCCATAAAACTGATCCGTAAAACGGAACCAGGTGTTAAGACGATACATACGTCCATACTGTTTGACGGCTTCCATCACCCGTTTTCCTTCGCCAATCGTTCGTGTCATCGGCTTTTCACACCAGATATCCTTGCCTGCTTTCGCAGCTTCCACCGACATGATACCATGCCAGTGAGGCGGAGAAGCGATATGCACAATATCCACATTCGGATCCATAATCAGATCCCTGAAATCGTGATAAGCGGCAATTTGATCTGAAACAAGCGCTTTACCCCGTTCCAGATGATTTTTATCCACATCACACACTGCCACAAGACGCGTCCCTGCATATCGCACATGACCGCGTCCCATGCCTCCCGTACCAATAATCCCTTTCGTTAATTGATCACTTGGCGCCAATAATCCTTTTCCCAGTACATGTCGCGGCACAATCGAAAAGACGGCCACGCCACCCAGGGTTTTCAGAAAAGTTCTCCTGTTCGTTTTCATTGTATACATAAAATTAAAAATCTATTATCATTTCATTCTCTAAATTTGACAAAAATACATCTTTTTAATTAAAAGAACAAAAAAATGAATAACCGAATAACCGATAATTTTTCAGTTATTCAGTTATTCAGTTATTCAATTATTTATTAATATCCCGGATTCTGTACCAGATTTGGATTCATTGCTATCTGGCCGTCGGCGATGGGTATCAAGTTATCTCGATTGAGGTTGTATCCGTTCGGGAATTTCACTTCTATCAACTCTCCCAATCCTCCGATCACATCACACGGATAAAATTCAGGTCCTGCATTCCAGCGTTTGATGTCATCCCAGAACTGTCCTTCCAGCGCCAGTTCGATACGGCGTTCATGGCGCAGCTTTGCGCGTGCCTCGGCCTGGCTAAGCCCTTTGGGTACGGGCGGCATCTTCACATCTTCGCGCTCTGTCCTTATCCGGTTGATAATGTCGATTGCGCCATCAATATCACTTGAAGTCTCGATCAGCGCTTCAGCCCGGCAGAGCAGGACATCTCCATACCGCAGGATCATAAAATCAAGCGGAGACTGCGTACCAACTACCTGCATGGTTTCGATTGTGTATTTGCGGATTCCAAAACCTACTCTTTGTCCTGTATGATTTCGTATTTCATCGGGATAGAGTTGTCCCTGGAAATAAGCACCCGGACGCAAGATGGTCAGATCCAGGCGCGGATCGCGGTTTACATAAGGATTAGCCGGATCGACAGGCGAACCGTCCAATGTCTCATAACAGTCGACAAGCAATTGTGTTGGAGCGGTCGAATTGGAACCATCAATCCCGTAGAGCAGGTTTTGAGGCTGCCAGTAACGGTCGAAAATGCTGCCCTGGTTTGTTGCGCCATCCATAAAGGACACGGCAAACAGCGTTTCTGCATTTCCTTCATTTTCATACTGGAACAAGCCATAATAGGTAGGATACAGACTGTATTTGTTCAGCGCGTCAATTTTATCGCAATATTCAAGTACTTTATCCCATTCGGAAGTATAAAAATAGGCTTTCATCTTCATCCCCAGTGCAGCGCCCAGTGTAGCGCGCCCATTTTCGGATACGTTGGCTGGAAGCCGTCTGATCGCTTCGTCATAATCTTTATGGATTTGCTCCCGCACCTCTGCGACCGACGCCCGCGTGACATTTCTTGCTTCTTCGGTCGTTTGCGTATGCAGTACGATCGGCACTCCCCCGAAGGTACGTACCAGCAGATCGTAATAGACTGCCCGCAGAAAATAAACCTCGCCCAGCATAACTTCTTTTGCCGCCGCATTCATATCGGGTATGTTGTCGATATTTTCAAAGAAATAATTTGCGCGTCCGATTCCTCTGTAACATTGTGTCCAGCGGTCGTTAACGATCATGCCTGATCCTGAATAAATTGAGCCATTGCCAATAAACGCCTGTCCGCCTTCCCAGTTAGCCCATTGATAGGCATTGGGCGTGCAGGCGTCATAACCGCCGCCATAGCCATAGGTATAGTTGTTACGCAAAATTGAGTATATGCCATTTAAGGCAAAAGTAGCATCTGCCGGCTCAGTCCAGAATGTTTCGCTGGTAATCCGATCGTCCGGCAATATATCCAGATAACTCTCACAGCTGTTTAAACCGAATAATGCAGCCAAAAGTAAGATAATGATATTATTTTTCATCTGTTTTTCTATTAAAAGTTATACAATCAGTCATTAGAAAGTAATATTCAATCCAAATGTAAAAATACGCGGGACAGGATAATGATCATAACCTGTTCCGGATGAATTCTGTTCCGGATCAAATCCTTCATATCCTTTAGGGGTCCATACAAATAAATCCGTAGCATTGAGATACAGATACAATCGCTGGATCTGCATAGTGTTCAGGATCGTTTTAGGTATTGAATAGCCCAATTGAATATTTTTCAATTTAAACCAGGATAAATCCTGCACCCAGAATGAGGATTCCTGACGGTTCCAGGTATCGTTCACCTTTATAGTTGGCAATGTGGTGGAAGGCCTTTCAGGTGTATAGGCATTTAACCAGCGCTTTGTAACAGTTCCGCCCGAAATTCCAAGCGGATTAGTCCAGCTATTATTTGAATACAGGTACTGACCTGCAATTCCGGCAAACTGCATATTCAGATCGAAGTTTTTCCAGCTCAGGCTACCATTGACTCCATAGGTAAATTTAGGGATGGTATTTCCCATTCCCTCTTTATCCTGATAATCCAGCCTGCCGTCTCCATTTACATCCTTGTATTTTACATCGCCGGCTACCGGCCTGTATCCATTGCTGTGCATGTGTTGAGACGCCTCTTCGTTCGACTGGTAAATACCTTCGGCGATAAATCCGTACAGGGATCTGTAAGAATAGCCTTCGCGTATCAGACGCAATTGATCGGGCGAGTCATTTCCTCTGAATTTCGTTACTTCATTTTTAACATAAGTAATATTGGCTCCGAGATTGTAATTCAAACCTGACGAACTCAGCCTGTCTTGCCAGTTTAAGGCTAATTCCAATCCCTGATTGTACATTTCGCCTACATTTTCTCTTGGCGCAGTCAGTCCTCCCAAAATCGATGGAATGGGCAAACTGACAATAATATCAGTTGTTTTGCGATAGAAGTAATCGGCTTCAATATTCAATCTGTTATTTAACACACCAATATCAATGCCGATATCGGTAGTGGTAGTTGTTTCCCATGTAATATTGGGATCAACCAACGCTGTTACAGCGGCTCCCGGCGCTAATGTATTACTGAAGTTATAACTGTTGGGATAATCTTGTGTGAGAACAGTCAGATAGGGGAAGTAGTCACTATTGTTGGAAGAACCGATATTCTGATTCCCTAATTTTCCCCATGAAGCGCGGAGTTTCAGGTTGTCAAACACATTCATATTCTTGATAAAGCTTTCTTCGCCAATCCGCCAGCCAGCTGAGAAGGAAGGAAAGTAACCCCACCGGTTTCCTTTGGCAAAACGGGAGGAGGCATCGGCGCGCATATTCACTTCCATCAGGTATTTTCCCATCAACGCATAGTTGACGCGTCCGAAATACGATATCATCCTGAATTGATACATATTGCCGTTGGCAACCGGGTTTAATGCTCCCGAAGATACCTGAAGCAGATTTTCTTTCGGAGGGTCGGTTTTTCGAGCTTCTGTAGTCTTTCTTGTATAGCCCTCCTGCTGATATCCGGCCATTGCTGAAATCTCATGGATTTCGTTGAATGTACGGTCGAAGTTCAGATTGGCAAAAAAGGTATCATAGTAAGTATCCGAATTTGTTCTGACTCTGTGCAATACCGAAGGATAATCCAGCGGTTTGGTCGGGTTGCTTCCATTCAGGTCGGTATAACAGGTAGCTGTTTGATTCCATCTATCCTTGACTAAAGTTGTGGCCTGGGCATTGTATTGAATCGTCAGGCTTAATCCCTCCATAATATCCAAAATGGCATACGCATTACCTCTCATGAAATTGGTTAGCCCTTCATTTTTCCCATTGTATATATCCGGAAACGGATTGCGGGTATCAACAATGGGTTGACCTGCTCTGTCGCCCGAAACATATAATGCCTGCGTTCCGCCATACGTCTTTCCATCCTGTAGATAAGGCGTGGTGAAAGGATGTCCGACTGCCATCATATAAACTGCACCGCCAATACCGTTATCGTTATCTACGCTTCTGCCGAAAGGTTGCAAGTCTCTGCCGCGCATCAGCCTGGCGCGAACGCCGAAACGAAGCCAGTCATTGGCTTTTAGCTCGTTGTTTACGGTTAGCGTAAATCTATCGGCATTGGTATTCAAATAGATTCCATCCTGCTTCATGTAGGAAAGCGACATAAAGGTAGTTGAACGATTGTTACCGAAATTGGCAGAAACATTGTGCTGAGTCGTCAAAGCCTGTCGAAATATCTCGTCAAAATAGTTGGTACTCGGATACCTGTACGGATCTGTTCCATTCCGGAATCCGTCGATCACATCCTGAGGGAATAACGGATCACTGCCCTGATTCATAAACGCCTGATTCCACAGTGTCATATAATCGGCGCTATTCGTAACAATGTCATAACGCTTGCCTAACTGTTGCCACCCGACATAGCCGTTATAGTTGATACTGATCTGTCCGTCGGTACCTCTTTTGGTTTCTATCAAAATAACGCCATTGGCAGCCCGTGAACCATAGATTGCTGCCGAAGCTGCGTCTTTTAATACAGTAATAGAGGCGATATCGCCTGGATTTACATCATTGAACCGTCCTTCAATCCCGTCGATTAATACCATCGGGTTTGCATCGTTCATGGTTCCAAAACCGCGAATACGTATGGTTGAGCCATCATCGCCGGGACGTCCCGAATTTTGACTTGCCCAGACCCCGGTGATTTTCCCCGATAATGCCTGCGATGCGTTTGTGATCGGCCGGTTTTCGAGCGCCTGGTCATATTTGACAGTCGAAACAGCGCCGGTCAGGTTGGCTTTCTTCTGAACGCCATATCCTACCACCACTACTTCTGCCAAAGCCTGGGTATCGTCTCTCAGTGTTACATTAATAGTTGATTGATTGCCCACAGTAAATTCCTGCGGCAAAAAACCCACATAACTGAATACAAGTACCGATTGACTGCCGGGCGTCTGAAGGGAGTATTTTCCATCCATATCCGTCACCGTACCAATTGTCGTACCCTTCACCTGTACATTAACTCCAATCAGCGGTTCATTGTTCGTATCGGTGATTGTACCTGATACCAACACGTTCTGAGCAAAGATTGTTGTTGTAGATAACAGTAACAATAAAGTTAATAAGTTTTTAATACACTTTTTCATCGAAATTAATTTTAATTTTAAAAATTTTTTTATTGAATAAAAATCACTCATTTTTTTCTGCAGTTTCAGAAAAAATACAAGTTTCATGCCTTGGATAACAAGATCAAATCGTCCTCCCAGGCATTTGTAAGTTAATAAATAGTTCCATTCTGCATAGGCATTCCACTTTTGATGTTTAACATATTATAAATATTCACACAATCAATGTCAATAAAAAACGACCGTTTAATTTGCTGGTAAAAATACACATTTTTTTAAATACGAAAACATTTTTTTGCATTTTTTTTTTGTCCTTGTTTACAACTATTTAATTATTAAACAACACATTCATCGCATGCTTTTCTGATATTGTCTCGGATTGTTGGAGTTGTCTAAATTAAACGGTCGTTTTTTTTAGACAATTCTGTTTATATTGCTATTATTTAACGTTTATTTTCTCCACTTGCCGGACAATTTGTCCTGAGGTTGTTAATCCCTCGATAACAACAGAATACGTTGTCGGAAAATCGGAAGTGTAAAATTCGAAGGTCGCTTCTCCTTCTTTGGAAACAACGATATCGGGTTTCCAGAATATCGTCGTCCGGTAGTCAGGGATGGTCAGATGCTTTGCTTCCAATGTTTCGTATTTGGGTGAATAAAATTCTACCGGCTTTTGATAACCTGAAGGCGTGTGAACAGTATAATTAAATCCTTCATTTTCGTTACTGATTCCATCACCTCCTCTTCTGGTTGTGATACTGATTGCTCCACCGGCTCCTCGAACGCCAAATGCAGCAGCGCTGGCTCCCTTGAAAATATCAATACTTTCCACTTCATGAACGCTGACAGTTTCAAAATCGTACCAGTCTACATACATTCCATCCAGCAAAAGAATCGGGAAGACTCTATCGTCTTCTTCTTCTTCTTCACGAAAAGTACGCGCTTCCCTGATAGTTATTTTTCCGTCGGACCATACACGTACCCCTGCAACTCTGTTAAATAATTCAGCAACAGTTTGGGGATTTGTTCTTTCAATCACATCTCTTCGTATGGTAGCATCCGAACCGGCATTCGCCCAAAATTGAAGTCGCGGCTCTTCTTTTCCTGCATTTCTTGACGCTGTGATTTCCACTTCGCTAAGATGAATCACCCACATATCTTCATCATACCTTGAGCGTTGCTCTGCCTTCACGATAAAAGCATTGGGTTCGGGGTCGGTTTTCGTTTCCTCCTTAGATTCAGAAATTTGTGGGATGGGACTTTGCGTCGCATGAATTAGCTTGGGAAACGATTCTCCGTCCAAAACCAGTTCAACACGATTACCTCCTCTCCTGTCTAAAGCCTGAATAAAGAAAACAGTACTGTCGGGATACTCAAAATCCTGAAACACGAATGCACCATTCGCGTCTGTAGATGTTAAACCAAAGTCACCGTCTCTCGTAAGAATTGTTATTTCGCTATCGGTTACAGTCCTGGAAAGTACTAAACTTTTAACCTTGCCGGATATTTCCTGGCTCTCCTGAACCGGGATATGAGGATATACAGGATTCCCCTTGACCACTTCCGGAATATTGTACCTTCTCCATCCGTGCGTCATCATCAAATAGTCTAAAGCGATTGCAGATTCGGGATTATCCTGTAAATAATAAGCCGGATTTTCGATATACCCTCTTAACTCCGATGAGAGTAACAGACTTGACAAAATGGTAGTTGAGGAGTCGACTGCGATATCCTTATCATCTGTGATGGCAACAGAGAAATGCGAAAGACCCTCCCCCTCTCTCCCCGAAAAGGAGGGGGTCAAGTGTGGAACTTCGCTTAATGTAACAACAACTTTTTCCCGTTTCTCATAAATTTCTTTATCTGTATTAAACTCCACCTTAGTCCCATTATCGTTTTTACTGAACACTAACCGTTCGCTTAACGGATTCATTTTCTCATCAAATAAGATAAAATGGACAATACCGGCAGGAAATTCTTCTGTATCAAATAAAACGCCTTCATCCGCCGAATCCCATTCTGAAAAATAGAGTACCGCTCCCCGGCAATGCACAAGCAGGTAACATGGTATGTCAGGAGCATGAACAGAACGCTTTACTTCAATCAACAGATTATCATTACGCGAATATGCAGACAGCGAGTATGCATGCGGGTCGGGTTGAGGAAGTGCGAATTGCTTTTCAAGTCCGTTACTGCTCCTGCATTGCAGAAAGATTTTTTTTCCCGTTTCCGGTATAAATTCAAAAACGCCCATGCCGGCATATAAAGTATTGACTGACGCTATTACAACGCCGGTTTCATCAATTAACGCGCCTGTAATCTTTTCAGGATAACCATTTATATTAAGAGCCTTGAAGGCTACTTTACTCAAAACGCCTTCCGGCAAATTTCCCCCTTCAGGAAAAAATGAAACATCGAAATCATCTTTCAGCATGCCCCTGTGTGCGGTTGGGCGTTGTTGATTGATGGCAGATGACAGATTTTCGATCCGGATATTTTTCTTAAAGAAGTAATCATCACCCAGGTTTTCCATGTACCGCGTATAAGCACGGAGCGTATAATTGCCTGTTGGAACATATTCCGTTAGAGGCAAATGTCCGTAAAACATGCCGTCGGCTGGCCGTACCATAACCCTGTGCATAAGCGTATCAACCGGACTTATCAGTTCCACAAACACATACCGGCTGGGTGTAGGATATTGATGGGTAAGGGCATCCGTGACGTATGCCTTGAACCAGATTTTTTCGCCGGAGACATACACATCGCGGTCGGTATGTACATGAATCTTTTCCTGGGGAAATACACCCAATTGTTGTTCAACATTTCGGACAATGTTGTCTAAATTGTTTACATTTTCAGCCATAGCGTCTACCGCAGTCAAAGGAGCTGAACCGTCAGGAAGGTATTCTAACGGCAATGTCATGCTAAGCCCTGAAAGTGAATTTGAAGTATTCACAGCAGAAACCTGTAACCTGTTTTCAAAAGTTCCATCAGGATATATTCGTAGTGCATTACCATGTATCTCATGCATCATGAATCTCCTGTTTTGCTGTAAATCTTTGATTTGTATGCGTTGTATCATATTCAGGTCATTACCGGTTACAGGTCTGCCGAAACAAATAAGCATAAGCTGTTCGTTCTGAAAATTCAACGTTTTGCTGTTGTCGGTTATGTTTCCCATTAAAAATCTATTCAGGTTTAAAGTGAGCGCGTAAGGATTATTGTGATCAGGATTTGGGTGGTAGGTGGCCAGCACAAATCCATCATCCAACAATGTATTGTTATACAGAGATTTGATGAATTTTACAAGAGAAACATGATACACTTCCTGCCGTTTTTTATCCCAGTCATTGCGTTGTCTGGGGTGGTCAGGTTCAAGTTCGGTGAAATTGGTTTGATGGCTCCAGTTAGTGATATCTGTGTTGTAATCGTGGGTGAAATAGTTAAGTATATATTGAATGTGATATCCTGTTTCATAATTAACAATTTGCAGCGGTTCACGGCAGGTAACTTTTAAAATCCGGGTTTCCGGATTGTAATAGTAGTAAACTGCTTCCGGATTTGTTGCATGGATTGTTCTTCGGGATGGATTTTTCCCCAATACAGTTTTCCAGAAAAGGTTGATATCGCGTTGCCTGAACCTGACTCGTGTTGCCACAGTCAATTCTTCCAGTTCAACTGTAAGCATGGCTACATCATATTGTACAGATATATTTCCGGGTTCAATATCCTTGAAGACAGGTTGATAACCCACATGCGAAACTGTCAGCTGGTAACTTCCCTCCCCTGGTATGTTGAGTCGGTAATAACCTTCCGAATCTGAGGTGATTCCTATCGTTGTGTTGGATATAAAAACCGAAGCGCCAGGGATGGCTTCGTTGTCTTCTGCATCTGTGATGCGGCCACTGATATAACGTTGACCGGATAGAGTAAATGGGATGAACAAAATCAGGTAAATCAGGTAAAATATGTTTTTTTTCATTTCTGTTTTTATATGCTTCATGTGTTTATTCTTTTTTTCAATCAAAACTGTTTCATTTCGGACAGAATGTTTTCAATCGGATGCTGATGCGTAACAGCAAGTCAATAAAATTACGTACAAATATAGAAATAACAATTGATACATCAAAAACATAGCTGAATAAAGTTATTTTTAACTTCCTGTTTTTTTTTCGCAGAATCATTATTTTTATTATCTTTGCAGGGTTAAACTTTATAAAATATACACATTTCGAACGATTTAAAAATATGATTATGAGCGATAATATGGTCATGAAAAAGGCAGCAGATAATATTCGCATCCTGTCTGCCGCAATGGTTGAAAAAGCAAAATCCGGTCATCCCGGAGGCGCTATGGGAGGAGCCGATTTTATCAATGTGCTCTATTCCGGGTTTTTAAATTACAATCCCGGTGATCCGAGCTATCCTTACCGCGACAGGTTTTTCCTTGATCCGGGGCATATGTCGCCCATGCTTTATTCGGTTCTGGCTTTAGCCGGATTGATCACGGTGGAGGAGTTAAAAAACTTCCGCCAATGGGGAAGCCTGACACCCGGACATCCGGAATTAGACCTGCAGCATGGGATTGAAAATACGTCCGGCCCGCTCGGTCAGGGTCATGCAATGGCTTTGGGAGCGGCTATTGCCGAGCGATTTATGGTCGCCCGCTTTGGGGAATGGATGGCGCACAAAACATATGCATACATCTCGGACGGAGGCATTCAGGAAGAAATATCCCAGGGAACGGGACGTATTGCCGGACATCTGGGATTGAGCAATCTGATTATGTATTACGACTCGAACAACGTCCAGCTATCTACCAAAGTAGATGAAGTGGCGACGGAAGATGTGGCAGCCAAATACAAAGCATGGAACTGGAACGTAATCAGTATCGACGGTCATTCGACAGAAGAAATCCGCAACGCTTTGCAACTTGCCATTGCCGAAACGGAACGTCCTACCCTGATTATCGGAAAAACCATCATGGGAAAAGGCGCCGTTGACAGGGAAGGGAATAGTTTTGAAGACCGGATATCAACGCATGGACAACCTTTGTCGGCTGCTGGAGCCGATTTCGATACAACGATCAGGAATTTGGGGGGAAATCCGGATGACCCGTTTGCTGTTTTTCCGGAAACGGAGAAGCTGTATACGCAACGCAGACAGGTCTTACATAATTGGTATTTACTGCAACTCAAAACAGAGAGAGAATGGCGTTGCGGAAATCCGGAGCAGGCTGCTAAACTTGATTTATTCCTTAGCGGAAACACACCGGAAATAGACTACTCAGCGATTGCCATGAAAGAAAATATTGCTACACGGGCGGCTTCGGCAACGGTTTTAGGGACATTTGCCCAAAAGATTGAGAATATGATTGTGGCGTCAGCTGATTTAAGTAACTCGGATAAGACAGACGGATTCCTGAACAGGACGAAAGCATTTACCAAAGGCGATTTCAGCGGACAATTTCTGCAGGCCGGCGTCTGTGAATTGACCATGGCCTGTATCATGAACGGCATGGCGCTGCATGGCGGGGTGATTCCTGTCTGTGGGACGTTTTTTGTTTTCTCCGACTATATGAAACCGGCTGTCCGCTTAGCTGCACTGATGCATTTGCACACCATCTATGTGTGGACGCACGACTCATTCCGTGTCGGCGAAGACGGTCCGACCCATCAACCGGTAGAGCACGAAGCACAGATCCGCCTGCTCGAACACCTGTATAATCATCAGGGAGAGCGTTCAATGTTAGTCTTGCGACCTGCCGATGGCGCCGAAACAATGGCAGCCTGGAAAATGGCAGTCGAAAACAGTCGGCCGACAGCGCTGATCCTTTCCCGCCAGGACATCAAAGACCTTCCTGCCACAACCGGAAACCGCCGTGCGGAAGCCATGCAGTTAGCCAGAGGAGGTTATATCGTTGTCGACAGTGACAATCCTGATGTCGTAATGCTGGCAAGCGGTTCGGAAGTCGCCACATTGGTTGAAGGAGCGCAACTGTTGGCTGCTGATGGAATCCGGACGCGTATCCTCTCCATTCCTTCGGAAGGTTTATTTCGCGATCAACCCAATGAATATCAGCAACAAATCCTGCCGCAAGGGATTGTCCGGTACGGACTGACATCGGGATTGCCCGTTACGTTGAAAGGATTAACAGGCGATAATGGCTTCGTACATGGGATGAAGCATTTTGGTTATTCTGCCCCTTACAGGGTGTTAGACCAAAAATTCGGCTTCACAGGCGCGAACGTCTACGAACAAGCGAAACGATTAGTGAATGATTAATGGTTAATGATTAATTTGAGTTTAATTTTTAAATATTAGTGAATGAGTAAGATAGGATTAGCAAGCGACCATGCAGGGTTTGAACTGAAAGAGTTCGTCAAAAGTTACATCGAACAAAAAGGGTATACATATAAAGACTTTGGCACATGTACAATCGAAAACTGCGATTATCCAGACTTTGCACATCCTCTTGCCGAAGCCGTCGAAACCAAAGAAGTAGATTTGGGTATTGCCTTATGCGGTTCGGGGAACGGCATTGGCATGACATTAAACAAGCATCAGGGGATTCGGGCGGCGATATGCTGGAATGCGGACATATCCCAGGTAACCCGTGCTCATAATGACGCCAATATCCTTGTACTGCCTGCCCGTTATATCAACCGGGAAGAATCTTTGGAAATCATCCATACCTTCTTAAATACTCCTTTCGAAGGTGGACGCCACCAAATTCGGATAAAGAAAATCCCTGTGTAACACGAATTTTGAGTTATTAGAAATTTTCTAATAACTCAAAAAGACGGTTCGAGAAAAATATCCTTCAAACAATAGAGACGCGGTATGCCGCGTCTCTACAACCTGTAAATGTCAAACTTTATGTCAGGATAGAATCTGGGTTGTTAAATTTTCAATGCTCGTTTCAATGCCTACAAAAGGATCTCCAAACCTCTCGCCTTGATTGTCATCTTCTACAAAGTGGTTTTGCATACCGGAAATAGCTCTGGAGGCATAGATCCTTTTGAAATCAATACTACCGGCGCCCACCGAAGTAATATCGTCTTTTTCAACCTCATAAATAGGAGTTGACGGGCTAACCTGGTCTTTGAAGTGCCATAACTTAAACCTTCCCGGATATTTATTAAATATCTCTACCGGATCGTGACCTGCTTTGGTAACCCAGTATAAATCAATTTCCATCGTAATCAGATCGGCATCCATTTCCTTCAGGAAAATATCGTAATAAG
>Ga0099364_10003313_pt1 | contig 25009 bp, 39 predicted proteins | sample TergutTh196P3_FD_73070 | JGI IMG/M metagenome (GOLD analysis project Ga0099364, IMG submission 73070) | Microcerotermes parvus P3 segment gut microbial communities from Pointe-Noire, Republic of the Congo - Th196 P3 | ecosystem: Host-associated > Arthropoda: Insects > Digestive system > Gut ...
AACCTGTTCAAGGACTGTAAATTCCGTCATATAACCGGCTATTGCAAGATGTCCGATATGAATGGGATTAAACGACCCGAAATATAATCCGATTTTAGCCATTGTTTTGTTTTTTCATTTTTACTAATGCCTCAACCTCTTGGTTAGCGTATCACCCACATTTAAAAGCGGAACCTCTTCGGGTAAACTGCTGGTATAACTTCTGACTATTAACAAACTGTCGTTATCTGTAAGGGAAAATCTGTATTTTTCATTTACATCGCTAAAATTAATACTATCGTATGTTTTTCCTGTCGAAATAACATTACCCTCTTTAGTTAACAAATATGAAAACCCGCCACATATTTTCAACTCCAAATCATTGAGAAAATAATTATAAACATTATGCGCATAACCATAACGCTCTACAAAATTTATTTGTTTTTCAATGCTTGCAGAATCTCTGGAATCATAAGAATGAAAAGAATTATAAATAACCGAATCTACCAAAATATTATTCTGATAATATAGTAATTTCAACGTATAGGTATTATTATCTTGCCAACCGTGAATACCATTTTTAACGCCTGTTCTCCAATAGTCAGACTTTATCAAATCATCAAAATTTATAAAAGCATTGTAATATTCACGATAAGACTTGGACATATATGAATGTAAATAGAGTTTAGTCCCCTGCACAAACACTGCGGTATGGTTTAATGCCTCAAGCGTATAAAAATCAATCTGTCTGAATCTGTAAGTTCTGTTAAGGTATTTATCATATAAATGCAATACATCGTCAATTTGTTTTACAGTGCCCATAGATATACAGTACAAGGACACAAGATCCCCAAATGGGTTTCCTGAGCAAATGGCAAAAGTAGAGTCACCTTCTAAACATAAATGCGATACTGATACATGACGGTTTAACTCTGCATTTTCTTTTAGTTGTTCATAGGTGTAGAAATAATAATATTTTTCTTGCGAATACACAGCTTGTAATATGCATGTTAATAAAAGTATAGTTATCAGTTTTTTCATTTTTCTAAATATCTATTTAATGTTTGGCGCCGGGCACAGAAAGCCCGATATAAGATTGAAAGTATCTGATTTAGCTTTTTCGAGGTTGTCGTTAATTATTATTTTATCGAATTTTTTGGCAAGCATAATCTCTTCAGCCGCTTTTTCAACCCGCATTTTTATTTTATCTTCAGTGTCGGCGCCTCTGGCAAGCAGCCTTTTTTCAAGTTCGGCTATCGAGGGCGGCATTATAAAAATAGCCAGCGAGTTTTTTCCAAATATCTTTTTTAAGTTTAAGCCGCCTATCGCGTCAACTTCAAACAGAACATGGTTGCCGGCGTTCCATATCCTTTCAAGCTCCGATTTCAGTGTGCCGTAGTAAAGGTCTTCATACACCTCCTGCCATTCAACAAGTTCGTGGTTGTCAATCAGTTTCCGAAATTCTGCGGCAGATAAAAAGAAATAATCAATGCCGTGTTGTTCGGCTTCCCGCTTTGGTCTCGTTGTAGCCGATATTGAAAACGACAGGTTAAGACCGCAGTCAATCAAGTGTTTGACTATCGTGGTTTTTCCCGCTCCAGACGGCGCCGATATTATTATAAGTTTTCCGGTCATTTTTATTTGTTTTATAGAACATTAAGGGTCTGTTCTTTTATTTTTTCAAGTTCGTCTTTCATCAGCACCACAAGTTTTTGAATTGCGGCGTCATTTGCTTTTGAGCCTATGGTATTAATCTCTCTGCCTATCTCCTGACATATAAAATTCAGCAATCTTCCGTTTGGCGAATCGCTTTTTAATGTTTCGAGAAAATAGTCGCAGTGGGTTTTCAGCCTCACTTTCTCTTCGTTAATATCAAGTTTTTCAATGTAGTAGATTAATTCCTGCTCGAAACGGTTTTTGTCAATATTTTCGCTTCCGATGTTTTCTTCCAAAGATGCGTTAAGTTTTTCTCTTATTTTTTTTGTCCTTTCCTCATCGTGCAGCCCGATATTTGTTAAAAGCGCGAGTATCTTTTCAATGCAACTCCGCATGTCTGCCATTATTGAATTTCCCTCTTCCATTCTGAATCGGTCTAACGATTGCAGCGACTCATTTATTTTTTCGCGGATAAGAAGCCACTCTTCTTCAGGCACTTCTCTGTCGTTTTTAAACGCTTCGGGCAGTTTCATTATTGCTGAAAGCATACGACTATCGGGCGTTAAGTCGAGTTCGGAGGCAATTTCTTTAAACTGGTTGTAATAACTTATTACCGTTTCCCTGTTAATTGCGGCTGAATTTTCCTGTCCCGATGCTTCAACGTACATCGCAAAATCAACTTTCCCCCTGATAAGTTTCTGACTTACAATGTTTCTTACTTCATACTCCTTTTCTTTGTACAGCCATGGCAATTTTGCGCTCAGGTCGAACTGTTTTGAGTTAAGAGATTTTATTTCTATCGTAACTTTTTTTAACGAGGCTTCAAATATCGCTTTGCCATAGCCTGTCATTGATTTTATCATGATCATCTAATTTTTTGCAAAATAAACAAAAATTAGTTTAAACGATATTATAAAACAAAATAGTTTACAAACCTGAGTTCGATTAATAAAACATACGAAAAAAAACCCACAGCTCACGCACCGTCAGTCACATTGTAACTGCCGTCATATATAATATATTACAAAAATCGTGCCAAATGGGGGCGCTATTGCACAAAAAAACAGCAGAGCCGTTGCCCTCAACGTCTATACAGAATAACCGCCCTCACTCTCAACTCACTTGACGTTGGTTTCTACAAGCCATACATTCTCTGTACGGTAGGTTGTAGTGGCGTAGTACGGAAATACACTGGAATGAAGAGTAAATGAGCCATCTTCATAGTACCCGCAAAAACCAATGTTTGGCAAATAATACTCATAAGTATCGTAATCATATTCTTCATTACCGTAATACACCTCGCCGCCTATCATCTCGTTTTTCTTTTGGTACTGTTTTTGATACACCTCCACACCGGAGCCTGAGTATGCAACGCTGAAAGGATTGTTAACGGTTTTCACTGAACTGGTTTGAGGAAACTTTTTTAAATCTGAGTGAAAACCTACAAAACCATTTCCTGTACCATTTTGCGAACTAAAAAATGGAATTGCTAAAATGTTACCGTCAGTTTGGAGTTCTACGCCATAAATAATACCATTCTTAATTGCCATATATTGAATTTCAATAAACCTCTCATCAAGTGTCCACCACCATTCAATATCTTCCTGAGGTCCTTCCCAAGTGCCGATTACTTTGTATGCCAACAACTCCCCTACTGCCGATGATGATGGATTTGTAGGAGTAACTGTTACAGGGTCACCAAGGGTAATGGTTCTGTATCCCTCTGAGGCAACTCCATTATGTAAGAGTGTCCACTTGTATTTCCAATACATGCCTTTTGATAATGTGAAATTGAATCCGGGATACATGTAAGAAATTGCGCTTACCGTTAGAGTAGCCACAGCGGACGTTACTCCGTCAACCGTTACCTTGAAATAGTAGCTGCCCACCGCCGCTGCCGCCGTAGCGGTCATGGTTACGGTTGCCGAGTTGTTTGATACGCTTGTAACAGAAGAAGTTACTCCTGTAGGCGCGTTGCCTGAAGTAGTTCCGGCAGAGGTTGTAAACCATGTTACAGTGCCCGATTGACCATTGGCTATATTAGCCGTAGTTACAGTAAATGTTACCGATCCTGTCGTCAACGTTCCGCCCTGCGAGCCTACCGATACGCTCTTTGCAGGATTGGACGGATTGTTTGGATTAGTTGGATTGTTCGGCGTTGTAGAAGTTGTTTGCTTGGGATCTTCCTTGTCGGGCTTGCATCCCGCCGCAACAACAACACATAGCATAATGGCGCATACCCGCGCCGCGTTTACAAAAAAGTTTAATCTGTTCATGTTCTTCAAATTTTAATTAATATATTAGGTTAACTATTTAAATTTCATACAAATAAAAAAGCGCGGAATCAACCCTTGCCTGATGCACTGGTTTCCACGCCTATTAGTTCCGACAAGTCATTCCACGCCGCAACTTGGCGGCGTTTACTAACTTATTCTCGAACTAAAAAAGGTTAAATTGTGGAAATGTGCATCAAGAATAAATAGCAAATCGCTACTTTTTTAACATGTCTTTTGCGCCTTTTGGCGCGTTTTTTATATCATACGCAATAAAATATTTGTTTAATTATTAACAGCAAAAATAATATTTCTCTTTTAAAAAAACAAACAGATAAATTTTTTCTAAAAAAAACAGCAATAATTCAATTTTTTTTATTTCCTTTGCGGCGGTTTTTTGAAATGCAGGAGTACCGGTTTTTCTTTCAAAGTAAGTTTATAAAACGCATTTCTAAGGGAAAAGTCGGGAAGAGAACCTGTAAATAACTTACAATTTTCGTAAGATATGTTTTAAAAAATAAGCATACGGTTTTGGTTACCTGTTGATAATCAGGCTGAAATGCGAGTTAAAAAAAGAAGTTTAAAAAAATGAACGACAGATTTTGTTTTGATAAATTTATAAGTATCTTTGCAGTCCGTTTTTTGAAAAATATAACGCTAAAATAAAATAATTGGAATATGCCAACAATTCAGCAGTTAGTAAGAAAAGGCAGGAAAAAATTGATAGATAAAAGTAAGGCTCCTGCTTTGGATTCATGTCCTCAAAGAAGAGGCGTATGCGTTCGCGTTTATACCACCACGCCCAAAAAGCCCAATTCGGCTATGAGGAAAGTTGCCAGGGTAAAACTGACAAACCAGAAAGAGGTGAACGCCTATATTCCCGGCGAAGGTCACAATCTTCAAGAGCACTCGCTTGTGCTTATCAGAGGCGGCAGGGTTAAAGATTTGCCGGGCGTGAGATACCACCTTGTGCGCGGCGCCCTCGATACTTCGGGCGTTGAAGGTCGCACGCAAAGAAGGTCGAAATATGGAGCCAAAAGACCTAAAGCTAAAAAGTAGTAAGAACGCAGTTAAAAGATTATAAGATATGAGAAAGTCTAAACCAAAGAAGAGGATTCTGTTGCCCGATCCGAAATTTAAAGATCCATACGTAACAAGGTTTGTGAACAATCTTATGTTGAATGGTAAAAAGAATTTGGCATTCAAGATATTATATGATTCGCTTGATATAGTGGGCGATAAGTTTAAGAGTGAAAGCAAAACCCCGATAGAAATTTTCAAACAGGCGCTTGAAAATGTTACGCCGCAGCTTGAAGTAAAAGCCCGTAGGGTAGGGGGGGCAACATTTCAGGTGCCGATGGAGATACGACCCGACAGAAAAATTGCCATCAGCATGAAAAACATGATACTTTTTGCAAGAAAAAGAACCGGTCGCTCTATGGCTGAAAAACTTGCCGCAGAAGTAATGGCAGCTTATAAACTTGAAGGCGGAGCATATAAGAAAAAAGAAGATACCCACAGAATGGCTGAGGCAAACAAGGCTTTCGCTCATTACAGGTTTTAATGATATTTAATGAACCCCGACCTTAGAAATACCAGAAACATTGGAATCATGGCGCACATTGACGCCGGTAAGACCACTACTACGGAACGTATTCTGTATTATACCGGTCGTACCCACCGCATGGGCGAAGTGCATGACGGCAATGCAACCATGGACTGGATGGTGCAGGAGCAGGAGAGGGGAATCACAATAACATCGGCAGCCACAACAACCTACTGGAAATATAACAACGAAGATTATAAAATAAATATAATAGACACTCCGGGTCACGTAGATTTTACCGTAGAGGTTGAACGGTCGCTCAGAGTGCTTGACGGAGCCGTTGCGGTTTTTTGCGCAGTGGGAGGCGTTGAGCCTCAGTCGGAAACAGTGTGGCGTCAGGCAAATAAATATGGAGTTCCGCGCATAGCCTTTATTAATAAGATGGATAGGGCTGGAGCCGATTTTATCGGCGTTGTCCAGCAGATAAAAGATAAACTCGGCGCAAACCCTGTTCCGATTCAACTTCCGATTGATTATGAAGAGAACTTTTCGGGAGTTATCGACCTCGTCAAGATGAAAGCAGTTGTTTACAACATAGAGGGCGAAGATGGCGAAACAGGATTTGAAATAAAAGAGATACCTGCCGATTTGCGCGATGAAGCCGAAGAATACAGAGCAAAACTTATTGAAACAGTTGCGGAAGTTGACGATACGCTTCTCGAAAAATTTCTGAAAGAGAATAGCGCCATAACAGACGATGAAATACTTGCCGCGATTAGAAAAGCGACCATCGCAGGACATGCCATACCGGTAGCCTGCGGAGCTTCGTTTAAAAATAAAGGCATTCAGAATCTGCTCGATGCGGTGGCGGCGTTTTTGCCTTCGCCGATAGAGATAGGAGCGGTAAACGGCAAAGATCCGAAAGACGGAGAAGATATTATGCGCGAACCGAAAGACTCGGAGCCTTTGTCGGCATTGGCGTTCAAAATAGCGACCGACCCTTTTGTTGGGCGGCTTGCATTCATAAGAGTTTATTCGGGCGTTCTGAACGCGGGCGACACAGTATTAAATGTACGCACAGGCAAGAGAGAGCGAATTAACCGCCTCTTTCAGATGCACGCAAATAAACAGATTCCGATAGACTCTATTTCGGCGGGAGATATTTGCGCGGGAGTAGGATTTAAGGATATAAAAACGGGCGACACGCTTTGCGCCGTAAACAAACCTATCTTGCTGGAATCAATGGATTTTCCCGATCCGGTTATCGGCATAGCAATTGAGCCGAAAACGCAAGCCGACATTGACAGACTTGCCGTTGCGTTAAGTAAATTGTCGGAAGAAGATCCTACGTTTCAAGTCAAGATAGACCCCGACAGCGGACAAACCGTTATCAGCGGAATGGGAGAGTTGCATCTGGAGATTCTTGTAGACAGGCTAAGGCGCGAGTTTAATGTTGAATGCAATCAAGGCGCACCGCAGGTTGCATATAAAGAAGCGCTTACAACAGGCGGAGAGTTCCGCGAAGTATTTAAAAAACAAACAGGCGGCAGAGGCAAGTTCGCAGATATTCTATTCGAACTTATGCCGGCTGACGACAATATACGCGGTCTTCAGTTCATTAATGAAGTGAAAGGCGGCAATATTCCCAAAGAGTATATACCTTCGGTTGAAAAAGGATTCCGCGAGGCTATGGACAATGGTCCGCTTGCCGGTTTCCCGCTCGACAGCGTTAAAGTTATACTCAAAGACGGTTCATTTCATTCAGTTGACTCTGATACGCTCTCTTTTGAAATTGCGGCAAAACAGGGATTCAGGAAATATGCCCCAAAATGCAATCCCGTAATTCTTGAGCCGATTATGTCGACAGAAGTTGTTACTCCCGAAGAGTATGCAGGAGATGTGGTAGGCGATTTAAACAGAAGACGCGGCAGAGTGGAGAAAATGGAATCGAAAGCGGGAGCAAGGGTTATAAAAGCAAAAGTACCTCTGGCTGAGAAGTTCGGTTATGTTACAGTACTTAGAACCCTTACATCGGGAAGAGCTGCATCGTCAATGGAGTTCTCCCACTTTGAAAAAGCTCCGGCAGAAATAGCAAATAAGATTGTTGAAATAATTAAAGGAAAAATTTATTAAAAAATGAGTCAGAAAATTCGTATAAAACTGAAATCTTACGATCACAACCTGGTGGACAAGTCTGCCGAAAAGATTGTAAAAACAGTTAAATCTACAGGCGCGGTTGTCAGCGGACCCATTCCGTTGCCTACGCATAAAAAGATTTACACAGTGTTGCGTTCGCCGTTTGTAAACAAAAAAGCGCGCGAACAGTTCGAATTGTCGTCATATAAAAGGTTGCTCGATATTTACAGTTCAACGCCGAAAACCATTGACGCTCTTATGAAACTCGAACTTCCAAGCGGAGTTGAAGTAGAAATTAAAGTGTGAAACCAGTAAAGCGATAAATCAGATGCAGGGAATAATAGGTAAAAAGGTAGGAATGACGTCCGTTTTTAACGAAAACGGGAGAAACATTCCATGCACGGTTCTTCAAGCCGGTCCGTGTGTTGTTACGCAAGTAAAAACGGTTGAAAAAGACGGTTACAACGCTGTTCAGTTAGGATTTGAAGAAAAAAAGGAAAAACATACGACCAAAGCCGAACTGGGGCATTTCAAAAAGGCAAACGTAACTCCTAAAAGAAAGGTAATAGAATTTACGGGCTATGACGTTAATCAGGTAAAACTCGGCGAAGTTATAACAGCCGATATTTTTACTCCCGATTCAGTTGTTGACGTCAGAGGCTGGTCGAAAGGAAAAGGATTTCAGGGAGTTGTCAAACGTCACGGATTCGCCGGAGTAGGCGACCAATCTCACGGTCAGCACAACAGATTGCGCGCGCCGGGGTCGATAGGAGCCTCGTCGTTTCCGTCAAGAGTATTCCCGGGCATGAGAATGGCGGGGCGTACCGGCGGAGATAAAGTTGACTCGATGAACCTTCAGGTTATAAATGTGATGACCGAAGAGAATATAGTTATAGTAAAAGGATCGGTTCCCGGTCCGAAAGGTGGTTACGTAATAATTACAAAATAATGGAATTAGCAATTCTTAACATTGACGGTAAAGAAACCGGAAGAAAAGTTACTCTCAACGAGTCTGTTTTCGGTATTAACCCTAACGACCATGCTATTTATCTTGACGTGAAGCAGTATCTTGCAAATCAAAGGCAGGGAACTCATAAAGCGAAAGAACGCGGAGAAGTAGCCGGAAGCACAAGAAAAATAAAACGCCAGAAAGGGAGCGGTACAGCCCGCGCGGGAAGCCGCAAAAACCCGCTTTTCAGAGGCGGCGGACGGGTATTTGGTCCACAGCCAAGATATTACGGCTTCAAGCTGAACAAGAAAGTTAAGGAGCTGGCAAGAAAGTCGGCTTTGGCATATAAGGCGTCAACAAACAATATTATTGTTCTGGAAGACTTTAATTTTGAGGCTCCAAAGACAAGGGAGATGGTAAAAATCGGCAATAATCTTAATATTGCAAATAAAAAATTGCTATATGTTTTTTCAGAAAGAAATAAAAACATATATTTGTCAGCCCGAAACGTACAAGGGATTGAAGTTGTAATTACCAGTGATTTAAACACATACGGAATAATGAAAGCATCAACTTTAGTACTTACGGAGAGCGCAGTTGACGTTTTACAGGCAGCTTTTGAAAATTAGAAAGATTTGAATGATGGAAATTTTGCTTAAACCGGTTGTAACGGAAAAAATGACAAGCCAAGGCGACAAATATAATCGCTACGGTTTTATAGTCGCTAAAAATGCGAATAAGTTGCAGATTAAGAAAGCCGTTGAAGAGCTGTATAATGTTACAGTCGACTCAGTTAATACCATGAGGTATGAAGGTAAGGTTAAAACCCGCAATACGAAGTCGGGAGTTTTGACAGGAAAAACAGTATCGAGAAAAAAAGCTGTTATTACCCTTGCCGAAGGAAGTAAAATAGATTTCTATAGCAATGTTTAATATATATGGCAGTCAGAAAAATTAAACCGGTAACGCCGGGTCAGCGACATAAAATTATAAGTGCATTTGATACTATCACATGCGCCACGCCGGAGAAATCCCTGCTCAGACCGTTGAAGAGAACCGGAGGAAGGAACGATAGCGGCAAAATGACCATGAGGTACATAGGAGGCGGTCATAAAAAGATGTACAGGATTATCGATTTCCGCAGAAACAAAGACGGAATGGAAGCTACGGTAAAAACAATCGAATACGATCCCAACCGCTCGTCAAGAATAGCGCTTGTGGTTTATGAAGATGGAGAAAAAAGATACATCATTGCTCCCGTGGGGCTTCAGGTTGGTCAGAAAATCGTTTCGGGAGCGGACGCGGCGCCTGAAATAGGCAATACGCTTTTTTTGAGCAGCATTCCGCTCGGAACCATAATTCACAATATTGAATTAAAACCCGGAAGAGGCGCAGCCATGGCGCGCAGCGCAGGCACATACGCGCAACTTGCCGCACGTGACGGAAAATATGCAACAATAAAACTTCCATCGGGCGAAGCAAGAATGGTGCTTATCACATGCCGCGCAACAATCGGAACAGTTTCCAATCCGGATCATAGTCTTGAAAGATCAGGCAAAGCCGGTCGCACAAGATGGCAAGGTCGCCGCCCGAGAGTGAGAGGCGTTGTGATGAATCCTGTCGACCACCCTATGGGCGGAGGCGAAGGAAGAGCTTCCGGCGGTCATCCGAGAACGCGCAAGGGTACGCCCGCAAAAGGATATAAGACCAGAAATAAGAAGAAATATTCTGCAAAATTTATTATTGAAAGACGAAAAAAATAATTGATATATTATGAGCAGATCTATTAAAAAAGGACCTTTTATTGATTTCAAATTGGAAAAGAGAGTACTCGAAATGAACGAGGCAAATAAAAAGTCGGTTATCAAAACATGGTCGAGAAGGTCGGTAATTTCGCCTGATTTTGTGGGACATACGATAGCAGTTCATAACGGGAATAAGTTTATTCCGGTGTATGTTACGGAAAATATGGTTGGACACAAACTTGGCGAATTTTCGCCTACCCGCATATTCAGGGGACATGCCGGTAATAAAAAATAGTTGTAGGTTGTAAAAAGAATCAGAAATGGGTGCAAGAAAAAGAATATCAGCCGAGAATAAAAAAGAGGCAGCCAAGACGAAATGTCAGGCGGCGTTAAGGAACTGTCCGACATCGCCTCGCAAAATGCGATTGGTTACTCAAATGATAAGCGGCATGGAGGTAAATAAAGCTCTTGACGTACTGAAATTCAGTCCGCAGGAGGCTTCGCGAAGAATGGAAAAACTGCTTCTTTCGGCTATTGCCAACTGGCAGTCGAAAAATGAAGGGGTAAGAATTGAAGAGAGCAATCTTTTTGTCAAACTTGCCCATGTTGACGGCGGACGTACGCTGAAAAGATTCAGACCTGCTCCTCGCGGCAGCGGGCATAGAATACGCAAGAGGTCAAACCATGTAACTCTCGTGCTCGACAGGAAGGTAAAAAAAGAAAATGAAATAACATCAAAATAATAGAATGGGACAAAAAGCAAATCCGATAGGCAATAGGTTAGGTATAATTAGAGGCTGGGATTCCAACTGGTACGGCGGGAAAGATTTTTCCGGCAAATTGGTTGAAGACGCCAAAATAAGGGAATATCTGAATGCCAGATTGGCAAAAGCCAGCATTTCGAAAATTGTCATCGAAAGAACTCTGAAACTGATTACGGTTACAGTCAATACGGCTCGTCCCGGTCTTATTATTGGCAAAGGCGGTCAGGAAGTTGACAAACTTAAAGAGGAACTCAGAAAAGTAACCAAGAAAGAGGTGCAAATCAACATATTCGAGGTAAAACGCCCCGAATTGGACGCAAGTATTGTTGCAAATAATATAGCCCGTCAGCTCGAAGGAAAAGTATCGTTCCGCCGCGCCGTAAAAATGGCAATCGCTTCAACAATGAGAATGGGAGCGGAAGGCATAAAAGTAATGATATCGGGACGTTTGGGCGGCGCCGAAATGGCGAGATGCGAATCGTACAAAGAGGGACGCATTCCGCTTCATACCTTGAGAGCCGACATTGACTACGCTATTGCCGAAGCCCATACAAAAGTAGGACTTCTCGGCATTAAAGTGTGGATTTGCAACGGCGAGATTTATGGGAAAAGAGATCTTAGTCCGAATATTGGATTGAGAAGCCCTAAGCCCAACAAAACTCTTAAAAGAAAAGTTAAGAAATAATTGAATAATAATATACAGCAATGTTACAACCGAAAAGGACCAAGTTCAGGAGAGCCCAGAAAGGGAAAATGAAAGGCAACGCACAGCGCGGCAACCAGCTGGCATTCGGATCGTTTGGTATTAAAGCGCTGGAAGAGCATTGGCTAACCGGAAGGCAAATTGAAGCGGCTCGCCAGGCGGCTACGCGCCACATGAAACGCGAAGGGCAGCTTTGGATTAGAGTGTTTCCCGATAAGCCGATAACAAAGAAACCTGCCGAAGTGCGTATGGGTAAAGGTAAAGGGTCGCCCGAAGGATTTGTGGCTCCGATAACCCCCGGCAGAATTATACTCGAAGCGGAAGGAGTGCCGTTTGAAGTTGCAAAAGAAGCTCTTCGACTTGGAGCGCAAAAACTTCCCGTTACAACCAAATTTGTTGTTAGACGCGATTATATTAACGAATAAATTAAAGAGAGATGAAAGCATCAGAGATAAGAGAGTTAGGCACGCCGGATCTTGTTGAAAGACTTGATTCAGAGAGAAATATGCTTTTGCGCATGAAACTTAATCATGCCATAACGCCTCTCGATAATCCGCGTAAATTGAAAGCAACGAGAGTAACAATCGCACGTCTTTTAACGGAATTGCGAAAAAGAGAGTTGAATAAAGAATTAAAATAAGCTAATTCGGCGATGGAAAGAAATCTTAGAAAAGAACGTATCGGCGTAGTGGTAAGCGCAAAAATGGACAAGTCCATAACAGTTGCCATTAAAAGAAAGGTGAAACACCCTATCTACGGCAAATTTGTGAACAAAACCAAGAAGCTGATGGCTCACGATGAAGAAAATACGTGTAATGCGGGCGATACGGTGAAAATATCGGAGACCAGGCCTCTGAGCAAAAATAAAACCTGGAGATTAGTTGAAATAATAGAAAGAGCTAAGTAATTATGGTACAGCAGGAAAGCAGATTGAGCGTAGCCGATAACTCCGGAGCCAAAGAAGTTTTGTGCATCAGAGTGTTGGGAGGCACCGGAAAAAGATACGCTACCGTTGGCGACAGGATTATAGTGAGCGTTAAATCGGCTATACCCTCGGGAGACGCCAAAAAAGGAACTGTATGCAAAGCGGTTGTTGTGAGGACAAAAAAGGAAATCCGCAGACCGGACGGGTCGTATATAAGGTTTGACGATAATGCGGTGGTTCTCTTGAACAATGCCGGCGAAGTGCGCGGAACGCGTATATTCGGACCCGTTGCAAGAGAGTTGCGCGACAGTTATATGAAAATAGTGTCGCTTGCCCCCGAAGTGTTGTAATATTAAAATAGTAAGACTACGATGCAAAAGAAATTAAAAATAAAAAAAGGCGACCAAGTTGCAGTCATAGCCGGCGAATCCAAAGGTCAAAAAGGCAGAGTGCTTGTGGTTGACAGGGAAAAGGACAGGGCTATTGTTGAAGGCGTGAATCTGGTTTCCAAACATACCAAGCCCAACTCAAAATCTCCGCAGGGAGGCATTTTGAAAAAAGAAGCTCCGGTTCATATCTCCAATCTTATGGTGATAGACCCCGCTTCAGGAAAACCCACAAGAGTCGGAAGAAGGCTTAATGACAAAAATAAGTTAGTGCGATATTCAAAAAAATCAGGAGAGGAGATAAAATAATGTATGTACCTGCGCTAAAAACAAAGTATAAAGATGAAATCGTGCCTGCGTTGATGAAGGAGTTCGGATATAAGACAATCATGCAGGTTCCTAAATTGGAAAAAATAACCCTAAACCAGGGAGTCGGGCAAGCTATTGCCGACAAGAAACTGCTCGAGTTCGGTGTTAAAGAACTTTCCGACATTGCAGGACAAAAAGCTGTTCAAACCATGTCGTCTAAAGACATATCGAACTTTAAACTGAGGAAAAACATGGCGATAGGCGTCATGGTTACTCTGCGCAGAGAGAGAATGTATGAATTTCTCGAAAGGCTTATCAGCGTTGCTCTTCCGCGTATCCGCGACTTTAAAGGCGTCAACTCGAAACTTGACGGACGGGGCAATTACACACTGGGCATTACCGAGCAAATTATTTTTCCGGAAATAGACCTCGATAAAATTGCTAAAATCATGGGCTTGCAAATAACATTTGTAACCTCGGCAGGCAGCGATGAAGAGGCTTTCGCTCTTTTGAAACATTTTGGTTTACCTTTTAAAACGTCAAAAAACTGATAATATATGGCTAAGGAATCAATGAAAGCCCGCGAAGTAAAACGCGCTAAACTTGCAAAGAAATATTCAGCAAAAAGAGCTCAACTGAAAGCTGAAGGCGATTATATCGCCCTCAGCCGTCTTCCGAGAAACTCCAACCCTAACAGGGTGCACAACAGGTGTAAACTTACAGGTCGTCCGAAAGGATATATGAGGCAATTCGGCATAAGCAGAATAACATTCAGAGAAATGGCTCTTAAAGGGCTTATACCCGGAATTAAAAAAGCAAGCTGGTAAAAAAAAGTAAACTATTAAAAATCAAATAAGATGACAGACCCAATTGCAGATTTACTGACCAGAATAAGAAATGCCATAATGGCAGGTCATAAGATTGTAGAGGCTCCAACGTCCAAACTTAAAAAGGAGATAGCCAGAATACTTCATGAAAAAGGATATATCCTTAGTTATAAAGTTGTAGAAGAAGAGGGAAAGCAGGGAACGCTTAAAATAGCCCTCAAATACAATCCGAGGAGCAAACAGCCCGCAATTAAAAGCATACGGAGAGCAAGTCGTCCGGGATTGCGCAAATATTCCGGAGTTGAAGATATGCCGAGAGTTCTTAACGGGCTTGGTATTGCCATTGTTTCCACATCAAAAGGTCTGATGACCGATAAGGAGGCAAGAAAAGAGAATGTAGGCGGCGAAGTATTATGTTATGTTTATTAATTAAATAATAATAATTTAAATGTCACGAATAGGAAAATTACCTGTAAACCTGCCCAATGGAGTGGTTGTTAATATAAGCGACTCCAATGTGGTTAGCGTGAAGGGCGCTTTAGGCGAGTTAACCCAAGAGGTTGACAAAGCCGTAAAAGTGGAAGTTGTCGGGAGTGAATTAATACTGACAAGAGCGTCCGATTCCAAAAGCCACAAGTCATTGCACGGATTATACAGAGCATTGATACACAACATGGTTGTAGGCGTATCTGAAGGATACAAAAAGGAGCTTGAGCTTGTTGGAGTGGGATATAGAGCCGAGGCAAAAGGGCAAAACCTTGAAATGAACCTTGGTTTCTCTCACGACATAAATATTTTATTGCCTGACGAGGTAAAAGTTGAGACAAAAACGGAAAGAAGGTCTAATCCTATAATTACCCTTACCTGCATCGACAAGCAGCTTATCGGTCATGTAGCGGCAAAAATAAGGTCGTTGCGTCCGCCGGAACCGTATAAAGGCAAAGGCATTAAGTTTGTCGGCGAACAGCTGAGGAAGAAAGCCGGAAAATCAGCAAGTGTTTAATCGGATAATGTAAAGTACATGAGCTTAACTAAGTTAGAAAGAAGAACAAGGATCAAAATGAGGATCCGTAAAAAAATAAGCGGCACTATTGAAACCCCCCGCGTTGCAGTTTACCGCAGCAATAAGCAAATATACGCTCAGGTTGTTGACGACCAGAAGGGCGAAACTATCCTGTCGGCAAGCTCAAGAGAGAAAGAGATAGCCGAGCAAACAGGAATTAAGAAAGTTGAACAGGCTAAACTTGTAGGAAAACTGCTTGCCGTGAAATGCAAGGAAAAAGGCATTGAGAAAGTGGTTTTCGACAGGAGCGGATATAAATATCATGGCAGGGTAAAATCGTTGGCTGATGCAGCTCGCGAAGGCGGATTAAATTTTTAATTTATCATGGGAAACGGAATAAGAAAAGTAAAAACCAGCGATCTGGAATTAAAAGACAGGCTTGTTAGCGTACAAAGAGTAACAAAAGTTACCAAAGGAGGTCGTACATTCAGCTTTTCAGCCATCATTGTCGTTGGCAATGAAGATGGAATAGTAGGACACGGACTCGGCAAGGCAAACGAGGTAAGCATTGCAATTTCAAAAGGTATTGAAGATGCAAAGAAAAACTTGATAAAGATTCCGGTAATTAACGGAACAGTGCCTCACGAACAGGTGGCAAAATTTGGAGGAGCGCAAGTGTTTATCAAGCCTGCTTCCGAAGGAACCGGAGTTAAAGCCGGTGGCGCCATGCGCGCGGTGCTTGAAAGCGTTGGAGTTAAAAATGTGCTTGCAAAATCGAAAGGGTCGTCAAACCCTCACAATCTTGTGAAAGCTACATTTGCAGCACTTCTTGAAATGAGAGACGCCTTCACGGTAGCCGAACACAGAGGAATTATGATGGGAAAAGTTTTTAACGGTTAGTAAAGAAAATATTGCAATGGCTAAAATTCGCATTACTCAGGTAAAAAGTAAAATCGGCAAGGCCGAAAGACAAAAAAGAACATTGGAAGCTCTTGGCATCCGTAAATTGAACCATAGCGTTGAGCATGAAGCTACGCCGCAAGTGTTGGGAATGGTAACAAAAGTGAACCACTTGGTAAAAGTTGAAAATATTTAAAATTATGGATTTAAGTAACTTAAAGCCTGCAAAAGGGTCAAATAAAAAAGGAAAACGTTTAGGTCGCGGACAAGGTTCCGGAAGAGGAGGAACTTCTACCAGAGGACATAAAGGAGCCAAGTCGCGTTCGGGCTACAGTAAAAAGATAGGCTTTGAGGGAGGTCAAATGCCGCTCCAAAGACGTGTGCCTAAATACGGATTTAAAAATATCAATCGCGTTGAATATAAAGGCATTAATATTAGCGCTTTGCAAAGTATTGCCGAAAAATACAACCTTGAAAAGATTGATTTTGAAACGCTTATCAATACAGGACTTGTAAGTAAAAACGATTTGGTAAAAATACTTGGCAATGGCAGCCTCGAAAGAAAAATTGAGGTTCATGCACATGCGTTCAGTAAATCGGCAAAAGAAGCAATTGAAGCAAAAGAAGGAACCGTTGTAATACTGTAATTTCATGAGACTGATTCAAACCATAAAGAACATTTTTAAGATTGAAGACCTTCGCGCAAGGCTCGTCTATACGTTCAGCATCATATTGCTGTACAGGCTTGGAACCTATATTTCATTGCCGGGGATAGATCCTTCGCAACTTGCAAGTCTTAAAAGCCAAACATCTTCGGGACTTATGGGATTGCTTGACATGTTCTCCGGAGGAGCTTTCTCGCAGGCGTCAATATTTGCTTTGGGTATTATGCCCTATATATCGGCGTCTATCGTAATGCAACTATTGGGAATCATTTTCCCTTATTTCCAGAAACTTCAGAAAGAGGGAGAGAGCGGAAGACGTAAAATGAATCAGTACACAAGGTATCTTACCATTGCGGTTCTTGTTCTTCAGGGACCTACATATCTGCTTAACCTTCATGCTCAGTTGCCGCCGTCTGCATTTATTATTTCGGGGTCGTTTTTCACCATTTCTTCGGTGATTATACTTACCGCCGGAACCATGTTCATAATGTGGCTTGGCGAAAGGATAACCGACAAAGGTATCGGCAACGGCATATCGTTAATCATCATGGTGGGTATCATAGCCCGCCTCCCCGCAAGCTTTGTTTTTGAAGTGGGAACAAGAATGAACGGAGCAGGCGGAGCAATCGCAATAATTGTAGAATTAATATTCCTGTTCCTTGTTGTTGTCGGCACAATTCTTTTGGTGCAGGGAGTCCGCAGGGTGCCTGTGCAGTATGCAAGAAGAATAGTAGGCAACAAACAATACGGAGGCGTGAGGCAATATATACCTCTAAAAATCAATGCCGCAGGAGTAATGCCTATCATTTTCGCGCAAGCAATAATGATGCTTCCTCTTATGCTGGTAGGATATGCGGAGAGCAGTTCGGGATTTGTGATTGCGTTTACGAATATGTATGGGTTTTGGTATAATTTTGTTACCGGACTGTTGATAATACTCTTTACCTATTTTTACACGGCAATAACGGTAAACCCCGTGCAAATGGCTGAAGACATGAAGAAAAACGGCGGTTTCATACCCGGAATTAAACCGGGAAGAAAAACGGTTGAGTTTCTTGATTCCATAATGTCGAAAATAACCCTTCCGGGGTCGGTATTTTTGGCAATTGTGGCAATTCTTCCCGCTATTGCGGTGCAGGCAGGACTTACATCTGAGTTTGCTCAATTTTTTGGAGGAACTTCGATTCTGATTCTTGTAGGAGTGGTGCTTGATACGCTTCAGCAAATTGAAAGTCATTTGCTTATGCGTCATTATGATGGTTTGATGAAATCGGGTCGGATTAAAGGAAGATCCGGTGGACAGTAAATATAATTTTTTTCGTTCTTTGTTTGATGTTGTTTGGTAAGACTGATGAGGAAGTCGGATATTTGCGGGAAAGCGCGTTGTTAGTATCGCGTGCTCTGGCAGAAATAGCGAAACTTATCAAGCCCGGTGTTTCGACAATTTATCTTGATAAAATTGCCGAAGAGTTTATACGCGACAATGGCGCAGTTCCGGGTTTTAAAGGATATAATAAGTTTCCTGCAACGCTTTGCACATCGGTCAACGAAGTGGTAATTCATGGCATTCCGTCTGAATACCGGCTTAAAGAGGGAGATATTATATCCATTGATTGCGGAGTGATTCTTAACGGCTGGTATGGAGATAGCGCATACACTTTTGGAGTGGGAGAGATAGGCGAAAACGTTAAACGTCTGCTCGAATACACAAAAGCGTCACTTAAAGACGGAGTGGAAAAGGCAATAGCCGGAAACAGGGTAGGGGACATCTCCAACGCAGTGCAATCGAAAGCCGAAAGTGGCGGTTATACGGTGGTTAGAGATTTTGTAGGACACGGCATTGGGAAAAAACTGCATGAACGACCAAGCGTTCCAAATTTTGGAAAAAAGGGATCAGGTCCCAAATTGAAGAAAGGTCTTGTAATCTGTATAGAGCCGATGATTAATGCGGGAAGGAAAGAAACATTGCAGATGCGGGACGGGTGGACAATAAAAACAGCCGATGGGAAACCTTCGGCGCATTATGAATATGTTGTTGCAATTGATAAAAATAAAGCGAATGTGCTTACAACGTTTGAGTATATTGAGGAAGTATTATATAAAGGTAATTAATGGCTAAGCAGTCTTCTATTGAGCAGGACGGCACAATCATAGACGCGCTTTCGAACGCAATGTTTAGGGTTGAGCTTCAAAACGGACATGTGATTACGGCGCATATCTCGGGAAAAATGAGAATGCACTATATAAAAATATTGCCGGGAGACAGAGTAAAAATTGAAATGTCGCCCTATGATTTAACAAAAGGAAGGATAACATTTAGATATAAATAAAGAAATTGTCAAGGTAATGAAAGTAAGAACATCGGTAAAAAAACGCAGCGCCGACTGTAAAGTAATCAGAAGGGAAGGGCGCGTTTACGTTATTAATAAGAAAAATCCCAAATTCAAACAGAGGCAGGGATAATTTAACTAACTTTGCAAATTATTTAAGAAAAGGATATATGGCACGTATTGTTGGTGTAGATTTACCAAGAAACAAAAGAGGCGAAGTGGGACTTACATACATTTATGGAGTAGGTAGAAGCACAGCCCAAAAAGTACTCGATGAAGCCGGCGTTGACAGAAATGCAAAGGTTGAAGAATGGAATGACGAACAGATAAACGCCATTCGTAGAATATTGAACGACAACTATAAGCTCGAAGGAGAACTTAGGTCGGAAACACAACTCAATATCAAACGTCTTATGGATATTGGTTGTTACCGCGGAGTGAGGCATCGAATAGGGCTTCCCGTAAGAGGGCAAAGCACTAAAAACAATGCCAGAACGCGCAAAGGAAGAAAGAAAACTGTTGCTAATAAGAAAAAAGCTACTAAATAATAAAGAATAATGGCAAAAAAGACTGCAGTACAAAAAAAGAGAGTCGTAAGAGTTGAACCGATGGGTCAGGCTCATGTTCATTCATCGTTTAATAATATTATTATAACCCTGACAAACAACTCGGGACAAGTAATTTCGTGGGCGTCAGCCGGCAAAATGGGGTTCAAGGGGTCGAAGAAAAACACCCCCTACGCCGCGCAAACGGCGTCAGAAGAGTGTGGCAAAGTTGCATACGACCTTGGGCTGAGAAAAGTGAAAGCCTTTGTGAAGGGACCGGGAGCAGGTCGCGAATCGGCTATAAGGGCAATTTCAAACGTAGGCATCGAAGTTACCGAAATAGTTGACGTAACCCCAATGCCCCACAACGGTTGCAGACCCGCCGGAAGAAGAAGAGTATAATGTGTAAATATTAAGTTTAAAAATTATGGCAAGATATATCGGTCCAAAATCAAAAATAGCAAGAAAATTCGGTGAACCTATCTATGGTCCCGACAAGTATCTTGATAGGAAAAATTTTCCGCCCGGACAGCATGGAATGAACAAGAAGAGAAAAAAGACTTCGGAATATGGAATCCAGCTGAGGGAAAAACAAAAAACAAAATATACCTACGGAGTTCTTGAGCGCCAGTTTCGCAACACATTCGAAAAGGCGTCAAGAAGCAAAGGCGTTAAAGGCGAGGTGTTGCTGCAACTTCTTGAGTCGCGGCTCGACAACGTGGTGTACCGCTTGGGAATCAGTCCTTCGCGGGCAGGCGCTCGTCAATTGGTTTCGCACAAACATATCACGGTAAACGGGTCGGTCGTTAATGTGCCGTCTTACAAGGTTAAGCCCGGCGACATTATCAGCGTGCGCGAAAGGTCGAAGTCGCTTGAAGTAATTGCCGATTCGCTTGCAGCAAGAAGTTACAGCAAGCTGCCGTGGCTTGAGTGGGATAATGCGCTGATGGCAGGCAAATTCATGAGCGTGCCTGAACGTGCAGACATACCCGAAGATATTAAAGAACAGCTTATAGTTGAATTGTATTCAAAATAATTAAATTAAAATATATTATGGCCATTTTATCATTCCAGAAGCCTGACAAAGTAATAATGCTGGATTCGGACGCAAAACGCGGAAAGTTTGAGTTCCGTCCGCTTGAACCCGGCTACGGCATTACTGTAGGCAATGCGCTGAGAAGAATACTTATATCTTCTCTCGAAGGTTTTGCCATAACAACGGTTAAGATCAGCGGCGTTGACCACGAATTTTCAACCATTGCCGGCGTAATGGAGGACGTTACAGAAATAATCCTCAATCTTAAACAGGTGAGATTTAAGAGAGTAATTGAAGATTTTGACAGCGAAAAAGTAAATATTGAGATTGAAGGGCAGGACGTTTTTAAAGCCGGCGATCTTAATAAAGTCCTTACCAATTTTAAAGTTTTAAATAGCAATTTGGTTCTTTTCAGAATGGAACAAAGCGTAAAGCTCAAGTTGGAAATTTCCATTTCTAAAGGCAGAGGTTATGTGCCGGCAGAGGAAAATCAACCGGTGGAAAGCGAGTTTGGACTAATTGCCATCGACTCAATTTTTACCCCGATACGAAACGTAAAATATTCGATTGAGAACTACCGCGTTGAACAGAAAACAGACTATGAAAAACTTCTGCTTGAGATAGAAACAGACGGGTCGATACACCCTAAAGACGCCCTTAAAGAGGCGGCAAAAATACTCATTTACCATTTTATGCTCTTCTCCGATGAAAGGATTACCCTTGACTCAGACGAGAAAATGTCGAATGAAGAATTTGACGAGGAAGTGCTTCACATGAGGCAGCTGCTGAAAACAAAACTGATAGACCTTGATTTGTCGGTGCGCGCTCTCAATTGTCTTAAATCGGCAGAAGTGGAAACACTTGGCGATTTGGCGAAATTCAATAAAAACGACCTGCTTAAATTCAGGAATTTTGGAAAGAAATCGCTCACAGAACTTGATGAACTGCTTGAAACAGTGAACCTTTCATTTGGAATGGACGTAAGCAGATACAAATTGGATAAAGAATAATTTAAACAGGAAGAAAGAAAAGATGCGACATTCAAAAGTTGTTAACCATCTGGGAAGAACAAGTTCACACAGAAAAGCAATGTTGGCTAACATGGCTACATCGCTTATAATTCATAAAAAAATTACTACGACAATCGCAAAAGCAAAGGCTCTGCGCACCTATGTCGAACCATTGATAACAAAATCGAAAGAAGACTCAACCCATTCGAGAAGGGTTGTATTCAGCTACCTTCAAGATAAAAAGGCAGTTACTGAACTTTTCAGAGAGATATCCCCGAAAGTGGGCGAACGCCCGGGAGGATATACGAGGATTTTGAAAATCGGCAACCGACTTGGCGATAATGCCGATATGTGCATAATAGAGCTTGTCGACTATAACGAAGGCATGCTTGCCGCCGGCGAAACGAAAAAAGTAAAAGCCACAAGAAGAAGATCTTCGAAGAAGAAAGCTGAAACAGCCGTAACTGCCGAAGCGCCCAAAACGCAAAAAGCGGAAGAAGCTCCGGAAATAGCGCCGGAGGAACCCGTAGCAGCGGTAGAGCCGGAAGTTGAAGAAACAACAACCAGCCTGTCAGAGTTCGTAGAAGCTGACAGCGTTGTTGAGGAAACAGGGGAAGCGGCAGAAGCCGAAGAAAAACCTGAAGTTGAAGAAACAACCTGACGCGCAACTACAGACCAATCTGTTAGACCGCGCAGCTGCTGACAGAGTCAAGGAGAAAAGGCTGTCCATATTTTGAACAGCCTTAACAAAAGATTGCGCGAGGGCAGTTATTAAATTAAAATCGCAACGCCACGCTCGCACCGTTCCCTGTAAAATCAAATTTCCATTCTAAGTTTGATTGGTAGTTATTGTTATTGTACATATTTACGGATTGCCTGACAAATTTCTTATTATTTGATTTCAAAATCATACCGGTTATTAACAATGTCGAACCAAAAATTGTAGCAGCAGAGGTCACCTTCTAAAAAAAACAACATTAAATTATGAAGTTGCCCATAGCTACTTCCTGCCCGCTGATAATATTCGTTATGATCGGTACGTGCTATATCTATCATGCCGACCTTGTATGGAAATCGGCTTGTAGACAACCATTTCGCACCTACGCTTTCAATGCTTGTTATTGAAAAAATGTAGAATAATAGCTAAGAGAGAATAAAAATTGTACATTTGTAAAAAAAAATAAAAAATAAAAAATAAAAAAACATGAAGAATAAAATTTTTATCCCACTTTTGTTTGTAGCGGTTAGCTTTTTCACTGCTAACGCACAGATAGACGGAGAAATAACAGTTAAGACTGTTGTTTCCGATGTTACCGTTTTTCTGAAAGGTGCACAAGTTACGCGGAAAAGTAATGTTAGTTTTCCGGCAGGAAATTCGACTGTGCGTTTTGAAAATCTGTCGCCTTACATTGATGGCAAAAGTGTTCAAGTAAAAGTTGACGGAGAGGTAATGGTACTTTCTGTAAATCATTTGCTTAACTACAGTGACGCCGTTAAACTCAACGAAGAAGTAACGGGCTTTGTAAAACAAATTGATGATTTAGACGAAAAAATCAGAACGGAACAAATCAATTTGGCTATAGTTGCGGAAAATTTGAATTTTCTGCAATCAAATAAAGCAATAAGTGGTTCCGACAGAGGAATTGAGTACGATAATTTGCGACTTACCGCTGAATATTATTCGCAACAAGTTACGGATTTGCTTAGCTCTCAAGCCGAAATCAACCAGAATATTAAATTATTGAATGACGAAAAAACAGCAATTCAACGAAAAATAGCGAGTGCGGGCAATGTAAACCCCGAACCAACAGGCGAAGTTATTTTGACTGCAAATGCAAGAACGGCGATTAGTGTGCCTGTTGAACTTTCTTATTATGTTGAAAATGCGAGTTGGTTTCCGAGTTACGACATTCGAGCAAAAGACATTACACAGCCTATAGAGTTGATTTACAAAGCAAACGTGATGCAAAACACAAGAGAAGAATGGAATAGTGTGTCGTTAAAAATTTCGTCAGCAAACCCAAATCTCGGCAATGTTGCACCGCAACTCAAAACTTATCTTTTGAATTATTATACAGCACCGCCACGTTATGATTTAACTAACAACAATTTATCAAACACTGTTTCGGGAATTGTAACAGATACGCACAGAATGCCAATTCCCGGAGCAAATGTTGTGATAAGAGGAACAAGCATTGGCACAATAACAGATATGAATGGACGCTACTCTTTGGCAATTCCTGCAGGCGGCGGCGAGTTGATTTTTTCATTTATTGGTATGCAACAAAAAATTCAACCAATAAACAGCAGCAATATTAATATTGTGTTGGAGGATGATGCCATAGGATTAGACGAAGTAGTTGTTACTGGCTACGGCATAAGCAGTGTATCAAGAGCATTGGAAGATCGTGTAGCGGGAGTTCAAGCGCGAGGAACTACAAGTTCTGCCGAAAGTCGAGCCGTTCCCGTCCCTGTGGCACAGGTTGAAAATACCACTTCGGTGGAATTTGAAATAAAAACGCCATATTCCATTCCTTCGGAAAGCAAAGTTACTGTCGTGGAGATGGAGCATTATTCGCTTCCTGCCGAATACGAATATTATGCTGTGCCAAAAGTTGATAGAGATGCGTTTTTGTTGGCAAATATCGTTGATTGGGAGCAATACAATCTGATCGAAGGCGAGGCGAATATCTTTTTCGAGAATACATTTGTCGGAAAAACCATTCTTGATGTACGATATTTGAGCGATACGCTTAGTGTATCGTTGGGGCGTGATAAAAGTGTGTTAGTAAGACGCGAACAAGTGAAAGAAAACACGCAAACAAGATTTTTATCTTCAAGAACGGAAGTTACACGTAATTGGAAAATTACGGTTCGCAACAACAAACGTCAGCCCATTTCGATGGTATTACTCGACCAAATTCCTGTTTCAACTCTTTCGGAAATCGAAGTAACACCCGAAAGACTGTCGAACGGCGTACTCAACAAAGAAACCGGCGAAGTACGCTGGAAATTCGCATTAGAACCGACACAACGAGCGGAGTTTGATTTGCTGTATCGAGTACGTTATCCAAGAATTAGAAACTTGACGGTGGAATAATAAAGGCGGCAGATAACTGACACAGCCATTCACAACTTCAGTTTTTGCTTGAAAAATAATTGCCAAAATCACTCATAAAGTTCCCTGCCTGAGATGTAATTTCGCCATTTTGCTATTACCGTTTTCATATCTTCGGGTAGTTCCGAATTGAATGAAAGTCTTTCGCCTGTTACCGGGTGATTGAATGCAAGCGACTTTGCATGAAGTGCTTGACGCGGAAGC
>Ga0099364_10003314_pt1 | contig 25001 bp, 20 predicted proteins | sample TergutTh196P3_FD_73070 | JGI IMG/M metagenome (GOLD analysis project Ga0099364, IMG submission 73070) | Microcerotermes parvus P3 segment gut microbial communities from Pointe-Noire, Republic of the Congo - Th196 P3 | ecosystem: Host-associated > Arthropoda: Insects > Digestive system > Gut ...
AAATGCGTTGAAGAAAAACGCCTCCGGCAGATCGTTGGAGCGAAACAGCACCATAAGGTCTAGCTTGTTTTGGCGGATAAAAAACTGCATGGACTGCATGCAGGCCGGATCGTTTGACCTTGAATCCACATCGTTATTCCTTATGGATATTACAGCTCTGCGGCTTTCACTGTTACGGCGTAGTTCCTCCAGAACAAAAGAAATATAATTGGAAAAACGCTCGTGATATGTATAGTCCCAGCCGGCATTAATTTTAAAGTCCAGTAAGCCGTCAGTCATTTCCATCACATAACGCTGAAGGTCGTAGGGACCGCCTATTATTAGTTTAGAAATCCTGGGCTCGCCAATGGGGTTTTCTATATGTACAGTCATGTCACATTCTTTCTGTGTCTGGTTCCAGTCGGAACAGTCCAGGACTTCCCCGTTTGTTTCCAGTTCCAATAGTGCCCTGTGATAAGCTTCTGTAAGGTTTTTTTCTTTGATAAATATTTCTTTCATGCTCCCCTCCGTTATATTTTAACCTATGGTACCAAACCTGACACTTCCCATTCCGGCGGAACCTTTGACGGCTTACCGCTTGAGTCCACAAAGGCCCAGGTGACCTTTGCCTTTGCAAGGAGGTCTTCTCCCCGCCAGACTTCCTGAGCCATCACTCCGCTTACAGCGCCCTTTTTGTCCGGCCAGGATTTTATGGTTAATTCGTCCTCATTCAATGCCGGCATCTTATAATCAATTTCCACCCGGACTACATATATTCCATAACCAGCTTTCATTAGACCTGGGTAATCGAAGCCGGACTCCCTTAAAAGTTCGCACCGGGCGTATTCCAGGTAATTAAGGTAAATGGCATTATTCACATGACCGTAGCTGTCGCATTCGTAGCTGCGCACCGTCAGTTTGGAAGTAAAAATCATTTTACCATTCTACAGTACCAAAACTTTCTTATCAATAATCCGGGTAGGCAATATAGACATATACCAGGTTGTTCCTTCCATTCAGTGGATATACCAGGCGAATTTCATCAATAAACCCCGGATGATAAGTCATGCGGAAATCGTTCATCCAGGTATGAAGCGTCCTAAGAATATCGTACAAAATGGAAGTAGTGATATTGTAGTTATGCAGATCAATTGCAATCACATATTCACCGTCGATAAAATGGCAGATAAACCTGTTCCCCACCAATGCCCTGCCGTCGCCCGATCGCAGCTCCAGCATTAGTTCGGCAGTTACAGCCCCTGTAACAGCAATATCCTCAGATGCAATAAAAAGGGTCTGGCCGTACAAAACCGTTGTCATTAAAATAAAAATCGAAACCAAAATTAGTTTTTTCATATTAATCTCCCGGTATCTTCATTTTAACATAGCAAAGTACCCAAAGAAAGAGGTTATACATATATTCAATGGCTATTCATAAGCGGGAAAAAAAGTTATTATTTAGCCATAATATGGAATTCACCGAATTAAACCTTCATCCTGATTTACAGAAGGGATTATCTGAAGCAGAGTACATTACCTGCATGCCTGTACAGGAGCAGGTTTTAACACAGGCCTTTAGCGGCCTTGATTTATATGTTCAGTCCCAGACAGGGACAGGAAAAACAGCGGCTTATCTTGTTGTAATTTTTCAAAGACTTCTTACAGAAAACATGCTGCAGGGAAGAAAGGCAATCATCATGGTGCCCACCAGAGAACTTGCAGTACAGGTGGAGGAAGAAGCAAAACTAATCGGTAAGTATACTCCCTTTAAGGTTGCAAGTTTTTACGGCGGGGTCGGTTATACCCAGCAGACCGCCATGCTAAGAAACAATGCGCAGATTCTTGTCGGCACCCCGGGGCGCGTCCTGGATCTAAACCAGAGCGGCCACATGAACCTGATGGACATTGCTTTTTTAATACTGGACGAAGCCGACCGGATGTTTGACATGGGTTTTTACCCCGATCTCAGAAAACTGATCCGCGCGGTACCTTCTGCTGATAAACGCCAAACCATGCTCTTCAGCGCTACGCTTAACGCCTGGGTAAAAAACCTTGCCTGGGAGTATACACGCAACCCTTTTGAAATTGAAATTGAGCCGGAAACAGTAACAGTGGAGGAAGTCGAACAGCTCCTTTACCATGTGTCTTCCAGAGATAAAATGAAGCTCCTTTTAGGCATACTTAAACAGGAAAATCCCGAAAGCGCAATAATCTTCTGCAATACCAAGCGTTATGCGGAAATTGTTGCAAGGAGGCTTCGGTATAATAAAATTGAATGTGAATTTATTATGGGAGATCTCCCCCAGCCAAAGCGCCTAAAAATAATCAATGACATAAAAGCCGGCAGGTTAAAGACCCTTGTTGCAACTGATGTTGCGGCACGCGGACTGGACATTGAGGATCTCTCCCTTGTAATTAATTACGATTTACCAAACGAGGCGGAGAATTACGTTCACCGCATAGGACGCACTGCCAGGGCAGGGAAGACAGGCAAGGCAATTACCATAGCAAGCGAACAGGATGTCTACCAGCTCCCTGCAATAGAAAGATACATAGGCGGGAAAATCCCCTCAGAGAATGCATCACAGGATCTGCTTGCTGCCGACAAGAGCGAAGGGAGACAGATTCAAAGCGATTATTTTGAACCTCGAAAGGAAAGCGCAGGCACACGCTCAAGAGGCGAGGCCAGAAACAACAGAAAAGAAAACACACGTAAGAACAGGCCTTCCAGAGCTGAAACGCGCACTGGCAGCAGACCTCATCCTAATACAGAAGAACCGAAGAGCAATACTGTTAAACCGCATAAAAACAGAAAAAAAACAAGGATCAATGAAACAAGGGATTCACGGCCCAATTTATCCCAAATGTCAACAGAAGAGAGAATGGCTTACTATAAAGAAAAGTATGACAGAACCATTGTTACAGATCCTGTAAAAAAAACCTCAGCCGCACCGGCACCAGAAAAATCAGCCGCTGTACCTGCCGGTGAATCTGTTGAAAAATCTTCACCCAGGAAAGGAATTATTTCCAAATTCCTGGGTATCTTTAAAAAGAAAGAAACATAGCTCTGTTAACAGCTATGGTAACACTCTCTTTACTCTGCAGTTCGTGCAAGCTGGTTTTGATACAGGGTATAATAATCGCCCCGTTTTTCCATTAGTTCCTCATGGTTCCCTGTTTCTACGATTCTCCCGTCATTGACAACAAGTATATTGTCGGCATTGCGAATCGTAGAAAGTCTATGCGCAATAATGAAACAGGTTCTCCCTTTCATTAGTTCCTGCATTGCCTGCTGGATATGCATCTCTGTCCGCGTATCCACGCTTGATGTTGCCTCATCCAGAATTAAAATCCTGGGGTTTGCCAGAACTGCCCGTGAAATGGAAATTAACTGCCTCTGCCCCTGGCTCAGATTACTTCCCGATTCAGTTAGTTCAGTGTTATAAGAATTACGCAGATGCGTAATAAAACCGTCGGCATAGGCTGTAACTGAAGCACGCTTAATTTCATCGTCAGACGCATCCAGCCTTCCATAGCGTATATTGTCTTTAATAAAACCAGTAAACAAAACAGTATCTTGAAGAACAATCCCTATGGTGCTTCTAAGATCATCTTTTTTTATGTCCTGAATATTTATACCATCCAGGAATATTTCACCGCTTTCAATCTCGTAAAACCTTGTTAAAAGATTTACCACAGTTGTCTTTCCGGCTCCTGTCGGCCCTACAATGGCTATTTTCTGTCCGGGTTCAACATTTATGGAAAAGTCCTTTAGCACAAGCCTGTCAGTTTCGTAGCCGAAATTTACATTCCTTATTTCCACATGACCTTTTACATTTTCCTTCGCAATTCTCAATGTGCCTTCATCTTTCTCGGCTTCCTCATCCATCAGTTCAAAAACCCTCTCTGCGCCTGCAATTGCAGACTGAATAAGATTAAACTGGTTTGCAAGTTCATTGATTGGACGGGAGAACTGCCGTGAGAGATTAATAAAGAGCTGTATAGTCCCTATTGATATCGTTCCGCATAGTATGGTTAAGAAAGTACTGTTTAATATACTGGTTTGGAACATCATTAAAAGTCCGCCTGTAATTGCAACACAGGCAAAGGAAATATTATTGAGCACATTCATAAGAGGGCCGATTGTACCGGAATAAATCTGCGCCCTTATACTTTCTTTTCTTAGTTCGGCATTTATGGAATCAAACTGTTCTATAGAGTGCTTCTGTCTGTTAAACGCAATTACAGTTTTCTGCCCTGTGACCATTTCTTCTATATGACCGTTAAGCTCCCCCAGCCTTTCCTGCTGGTTTTTAAAGTAAACCCTGGTTCTGTCAGTTATTTTCTTTGTGACAAATATACCTGCCGGTATAATTATAAGGCTTATCAGAGTCATTAAGCGGCTGTAATACAACATCATGACAAGGGAACCAAAGATTGTAATAATTGCAGAAAAGAAAGAAGAAATACTCTGTGAAACACACATGGAGATATTATCAACATCGTTTGTAAGGCGGCTCATTATTTCACCGTGAGTTTTTCTGTCAAAGTACTTTACGGGGAGTTTCTGCAGTTTATTCATCATGTCAGTACGCATAACTTTCACTGTCTTTTGTGAAACGGCAGCAGATAAAAGCCCCTGAATCAGCCCAATAATAGACATCACAATAAACAGAACACCCATGTAGAATAAATTTTCCCTGAGCCTGGAAAAGTCAATATTAAAACCATCGTTAAACGATATGGTATCTATTGCCTCTTTCTGCAAGACAGGCATTACAAGTGATAAAAGCGATGATAATATCACCATGCAAATAAGTCCTATAAGGGCATATTTCTGAGTTCCCAGGTAAAGGATCATGCGTTTTAGGGTTTTCCAGAGATCCTTGGGTTTTTCTACAGGCATTCCCATCATCATACCCGGGCCTCCTCCCGGCCTTCCAAAGAACCTGGGACCGCCCATTCCAGGTCTTCCAGGACCTGGTCTTCCCTGTGTATTGGGAGGATTACCGCTCCTCTGATCAAAATTGCTCATAACGCTCCTCCCAGACCCATCTGCGATTCATAGATGTCTTTATATATATCACTATTTTCCAGTAATTCATCATGTGTGCCTTCTGCAGCAATCTCACCGTCATTAATTACATAGATCCTGTCAGTATTTATAACAGAGGCAATGCGCTGTGCAATGGTTATCCTGGTTCCTTCCTTATACTCACTGTTAATCGCATTGTTTAAACTGCGCTCAGTTCCAAGGTCAAGCGCAGAAGTACTGTCGTCCATGATAAGTATCTTTGGTTTTTTTATTAACGCTCTGGCAATACATGCCCTCTGCTTTTGTCCGCCGGAAAGCGTTAAGCCCCTTTGTCCCAGCATGGATTCATAACCCTCAGTCATTGCGCTGATGTATGAATCCGCCTGTGCGGCGGCGGAGGCTTTTTTTAGTTCGACGTCATCAGCATCAGGATCACCCCAGCGGATATTGTCACCGATAGTGCCGGTAAAAAGCACAGACTCCTGCAGCACCACTCCAATTTGAGATCTAAGGGAAGACAGGTTATAATATTTTACATCAATGCCGTCAACAAGCACCCTGCCTCCTGTTACATCGTAAAAGCGTGGAATTAACCCCACAAGAGAACTCTTCCCGGCCCCTGTAGAACCCAATAGTCCTATATGCTCCCCTGCCTTAATTTCGAGGTTAATATTTTTTAATACTGGCTCTCCGCTGCCCTCGGAATAAGAAAAAGAAACATTCTCAAAAATAATATTTCCATATTTTACTTCCTCATTTATTTCACCGTCTTTAATTGAAGAATCTGTTTCCATTACTTCCTTAATTCTATCGGCTGATACTTTTGCACGGGGAACCATTGCAAATGCCATGCTCATCATCATAAAACTCATTAAAATCTGCATCATATAGGAGATTCCTGCCATCACATCCCCTACCCGCATCTCGGCAGCCTGCACCTGTAATCCGCCTATGTAAATGACAGCAATGACAACAGCATTCATCACAATCATCATTACAGGCTGCACCACTGCCATTACGCGCATTGCTCGCATTGCAGTTCCGGTGAGATCCTCGTTTGCATCATTAAAACGCCTTTTCTCGTGATCGCCGCGGACAAAGGCCTTAATCACCCTTACGCCGGAAAGATTCTCCTGCAGTACTGCATTCAGCCTGTCCAGTTTTTTCTGCATGGAAAGAAAAATCGGCGTGATTTTTTTATAAACAACAAGCACTATGCAGAAGATCACCGGAATACAAACCAGAAGTATCATGCCGTATCTTGCACTGATGGAAAGCGCCATAATTATGCCGCCCACACACATTAAGGGAGAGCGGACAAACATTCTTAAAGCCATTCCCACCAAATTTTGAAGCTGGGTAACATCGTTGGTTAGCCTTGTAACCAGGGAGCCTGTAGAAAATTTGTCAATTTCGTTAAACGAAAAATGCTCCACTTTTTTAAACAGGGCACTGCGCAGATCTGCTCCAAAGTTAAGCGAAGCCTGCATTGCAAAAACAGTACAAAGAAACCCGCCTGCCATTCCCAAAATCGCAGCACCAAACATTTTAAGACAGGTTTGGAGGATTATGCTTAGATTCCCGCCCAGTATGCCGTCATTTACAACAGTTGCCATTAGAGCCGGCTGCTGGAGATCCATAAATACTTCCAGAAACATCATCAGGGGAGCCAGTATCATAAAAAGTAAATACGGCTTTAGGTATCGGGTTAACTTAACTTTCATTTTTGCCTGTCCTTGGATTGAGATAAAATTATTTTAATCAGGATTCTTCTTAATTCCTTCTTTTCGCTTGAGTTTAAAGACTTAACAAGTTCTTTATCTGTAAGCTCAATTTCCCTGCCGGCCTTAACGGCAGTTTCCTTTCCCTTGTCTGTAAGGTAAAGCCGTATCTGCCTCATATCCGCCTCATCGGTTTTCCGCAGTAAAAAACCGTCTGTCTCCATTTTTTGCAGATTCACGCTCATGGAGGGAGCTGTAATCCTCATGCTTTCCGCCAGCTCCGCCTGGGTCTTCCCCTCCTTTATGGAGAGCTCCCTGAGTATGGGTCCCTGGGTCTTCTGCACCCCGTAACTTTCCAGACTGCGCTGAATTTTTTCCATATGGGATCTTGCTGCCCGGCTTATAAGCATCCCAATGGGCATATCTTCAATTTGCATATAGTTAGTTTCCTAACTAAATATATTATTTATATATAATAATGTCAATAGAAAATAAATGTATATTTAATATCTTCTCTGGGCATCATGTGTAAGACCCATTGAAACGGATGAGAATTTGTTTTGATCGGATATTTTGGCTTTGGGGAAGGTTTCTTTTGTCATTTCCCTGATTTTGACCATGTCGGTGGAGCCGCCTGTTAAAATAACCAGGTCAATTTCTGTGCCTTTTTTTCCGGATAATTTTAGGCACTCGTTCATTGAACTTTTTATTTTCACAAAAAATTCTTCAGTGTAATCATTAAACTCGTTAAGCCTTACACTAACTTCCGGCTTGTCTATGACTGGTTTTAAAACAGATTTTACTGTGTTTTGTGTGCTTAGTTTTATTTTTACATCTTCTGCAATACCCAATAGTTCATGCGCTCTCTGACTGCTGACAAGCTGAAAAAGTCTGTCAGTTTCTGTCTTATTATGCGACTCCCTGCATATATCACGGATGGTTCTGAAGTTATCCCTTTCGTACATAAAGTTTATGCCGCTCCAGTCAGAAAGCTGGAAAAAAACATGTGAGGGAAGGGGGAGTCTTTTTTCTCCCATAACTGCATCCTTGCCTAAAAATGGCATGAAGGCATTAAAGTTTAAGTATTTGTCAAAATCATTTCCGCCGGTTTTTACACCCGTACAGGAGAGAATATCGTCGCTTCGATCGGTTTTCTTGCTGAGTTCCCTGCCTATTTTTATTACAGCAAAATCTGATGTACCGCCTCCGATGTCCAGAACCATGGCGAGCTTTTCTTCTCCCAAATCCTGCTCATGCTGGAAGGCTGCTGCAATGGGTTCATATTGGAACTCCGCAGAATTAAACCCCGATGCAAGGGCAATTTCGCGGAGCAAAGTTTCCGCTTTTTTATCCAATGCATCATCATCCTCATGAAACCTGACTGGGCGTCCAAAGACAGCGTGGATTTCCTCAATGCCTGTCACTGCACTAAGTTTTGACTTTAGGTGCGAAATAAAATAGCGTATAATGTCTTTAAATTCTATTGCGTATTTATTAACCCAGGTATACCTGTCCATAAGGACGGTTCCCAGAATGGACTTCATGCTTCTTATTAAGCGGCCATCTTTCTGTGAAAGGAAAGCTTCGATTGCCTGGCTCCCGTAAAGCCTTTTATTGGTTTCTGCCATAAAAAAGAGGGCTGTGGGAATAAACTCCGAACCTTCCTCAAAATTAACCATTTTTACAATGCTGTTTTCCATATATGAGACAGCTGAATTAGTAGTGCCAAAGTCTATACCGGCTGTTAATTTCAAAGGGATTGCTCCAGCGCATAAGCTGTATTTAATAGTGTTTCTTCGGCAGACCTTTTTGCAATAAAGAATGAACCTATAGCATGGCCTTTTGAATTGTACCCAAGAGGCAGGGTTATGCTGGGGAAGCCTGTAACAGCGGCAATTCTAAAGTCCCCTTCAGTCATAAAAAGTATGTCGATATTGTTGTCATAAAAGAATTCATCCAGATCTTTAATGGCCTTTTCCCGCCCGGCAATTGCATTTATATATTCAATCTCGCTCATGTTTCCGGAGGCTTCTTCTGCTTTCAACAATATGTCCTGACCATACCTTAGAGCTTTTTCTGCATGAGCATTGTTATATGCAATTATATCTTTTAAGGTTTTTGATATGCCCATGGATTTTAATAAACGATTAATTGCATATTTAAACTCATACCGCATGATATCATAAAAAAAATTAGTTTCTATATTGTGATTAGGTATATCAATACATACAGCGCCCAGAGATTCCATTATGGGAATCATTTCCAGATTGCGTTTTATCCATTCTTCATCATACTCTTTACCCATGGAACTGCGGCATATACCTATACGCATACCCCTAAGATCCTGCATTGTGTATTCTCTGTTTGCAAGCACAGAGAGCAGCAGGGCGGCATCCTCCACACAGCGGCAAAGAGGTCCAGGAGTATCCAAAGTAAAAGATATGGGAACTATGCCTTCAGCACTTAGTACGCCGCTTCCGGGTTTTAGACCGACTATTCCTGCATGCTGAGCAGGGGAAATTATAGACCCGCAGGTTTCTGTTCCAATTGCAGCGGCGCATAAGTCAGCCGCAACTGCAACAGCCGAGCCGGTGCTTGAGCCGGATGGATCAACAGCGGGATCACATATATTCAGGGTTTGCCCGCCGCGGGAGCTGTAGCCATTGGGCATATCCTTTGCCATGTAATTGGAAAACTCAGTGAGGTTAGTTTTACCAAGTATCACTGCTCCCGCGGCCCTAAGCCGGCTGACTATGGCTGCGTCGTAAAGTGCCCTGTTATCTGCAAGGGCAAGAGAGCCCGCACTTGTATGCATTTTGTCAGCAGTGCATATATTGTCTTTTATAAAAATGGGCACTCCAAACAGAAGCCTTTCCCTGTCATCACCTTGAGCAGTATCGAGCTTTTTTGCAATGGCAGGTGCGTCAGGGTTAAGCTCTATCACCGCATTCAGATCTTTTCGCTTTTCAATTTCCGCAAGGTATCCGGACACAAGTTCTGCAGAGCTTAACTTTTTTTCCCTAATGCCGGCTGCTATTTGTTTAATTGTCATATTATTACTCCACATCATACTGATACCAGCTGACACGCCCGGCTTGAATCACCTCGCGGAGGCGTTTCTCCTGGGCGTTAAGTGTTTTTGCCTTGCCGCTTTTTACTTCGACAAATATTACATCGGTGATGTTCTGTTCGTTCATGCCGCGGAAGATGATGAAGTCTACCGGCTTGCCGATAAAACGGCAGTCTCCGGGGTCAAAGGGGAAGTCTGATAAAAGCGGGGCTATCTGTTCTGAGACAAGCCCGCCTATAACTGCTCTGGACTGCTTAAGCCGGCTTTTTACTGTATCCTTAAGCTTACCGCTTTCCCAGTCGGCGGCTTCCAGTTTCCTGCCATGACGCAGTCCAAGGCGTATACCGAGAAACAGCGACAGTAAGCAAAAAACCAGAACTATGCATAGGGCAGCAATGATTTGTGGAGTAAAAAATTCCACAAATCACGCCCTCTTTTTTTTGAGCTGCCAGATGACGCAGGACAAGGCTGCTGCCAGCATTACTCCGCCCAGCACTATGAGGCCTACAGAGAAACTCATGCTGTCTCCTATGCCGCCTATGATGGGGGGTCCCAGGGTCTGTCCGGTGTCCATGAGGGTGCTCATCATGCCTAAAGATGCGCCCAATGCACCGGCCGTTGCGACATCAGCTGCAAAGGCATCCGATGCGGCAGTGGTTAAAGCAAAGCCAAGCCCGTAAAGAATGATGACCGGAGCCAGTACAAAGACAGACCTTGTAAAGGCGAGTGCGAAAAATGACAATGAACAGATCATCAGCCCTGTTATCATCATGGGGAGGCGTCCGAGCTTGTCCGATGCCCTGCCGAAAAAAGGTTTTAATACAATTACACCGACGAGCTGGATACTGAGCAGTGTGCCGGTTAAACCCGGTGACATGTCGAGCTGTCTGGCGTATAGGGGGAAGATCATTTCGAAGGCGCCGTATGCGAAGTATATACAGGCGCTTAGGACGCCGACAAAGAGCAGGGGTTTATAGCTTAGTATGCCCCAGAGTTTTTTTATGAAGGTAGTTTTTTCTACTCCCGGCTTGTTAAACCTGGCAGCGGCTGCGTCCTTGTCTTCTGCTTCGCCGGGCTTGCGGAAAAACCATAGGGCAAATAAAAGCGCCAGGGTTCCTGCCACACCAGCTATCATGTAAACGCTTGTATGACCGCCCAGACCATAGGCATTGCCGCCGACTGTGGGGGCAAGGGCACGCCCTATCATTGTTGCAGATGAATAGATGGACAGGTTCTGCCCTGTGTTCTTTCCGCTGAAGGCGGCAATTGCAGCCATTGCGACAGGACCGAAGGCGGCAGTTGCAAAACCATGATAAAAACGCACTGCCCCCAGATGGACCGGGCTTGTAACCAAAAGGTAAATAAATGGAGCTGTGCTAAAAACAAGGAGTGAGGCAATGAGTATTCTTTTATACCCGTACTTGTCAGCCAGGTAGCCTGCCAGGTAACTTATCAGTATACCCGGAATAGTAGACATGGCTGCAATGATCCCGATCTGTGCATTGGTTGCGCCAAGCTGTTCTGCAAAGAGGGGCAGTATCGGAGACTTTGAAATGGTGGAACTGAAAATAGCCAGTGCCCCGCAGAAGCCTACCATCAATAACATACGAATACTCATGGAAGTTTTTTTCATATATACCTCTTAAATAATTTCTTGATTATATTCCGTTTTTTATTTTTTTACCGCATCAAGGATCGCATCTCTCATGTCTATAGCAGCCTCTCTGGCTGCTAAGGAAACTTCATTGAGAGTGATGGATGCGGCTTCACGGTTTTCCCTTTCTGCGAATTTCTTCCAGGCGAGGAGGATGGAGCGGGAGGCGTTGACTATGCCGCCGTTGCCGTTCGGGGCAAGGAGGAGAGCGGCGTCCGAGGCTGCTCCGCCCTGGGCACCGTAGCCGGGGATAAGAAAAAACAAGTCTGCACGTTTAGACCTTATTTCTACAGCGTCCCTGCGTTCGTCCTCGGAATGGGAGTCTATTCCCACTACTGCACCGAATGCGCCGTAACCGTAGATGCCTCTGTGAGAGGCGGCGAGTTCCGAGAGCCTGTCCCCCACTGCATTGAAAAGCCGAGGGGGGGTAGCGGAAGACCCCGCATTAGCGGCGGCTGAAGCGAGGGGGGTGCTCCCCCCTCCTAATGGAAGAAGCTGGAAGTCGTGACGGCCCTTATTACTGGTGCGCATGAGGACAAAGGCTCCCTTACCTTTTTTGTCCGCCCACTCGAGCCAGGGCTCCAGGGAGTCCATTCCCAGGTAGGGGGAGAGGGTTACGAAGTCTGCTTCAAAGTCACCTTCGAAGTGGGCGCGGGCGTAACGGCTTGCGGTATCGGCTATGTCGCTGCGTTTTATGTCGGTGATGACGAGAGCCTTCCTTTCCCTTATATACTTTAGGGTCTGTGCATAGGCTTTAAGCCCCGCCAGCCCCATTTCTTCGTAATAGGCGATCTGCACTTTAAAGCAGGCGGCTATATCTATGCTTGCATCGATTATGGCTTTGTTGAATGCGAGGACTGCCTCTGCGGGGGTTGTAGCGGCTAGTTCTTTTTCGGGGATATATTCCGGAGCAGTGTCCAAACCCACACAGACATGCCCCCGCTCCGCAACTGCTTCGTAAAGTTTATCCATATTGTACATCATGGGTTCATTATAGAAATATTTTCCTTTTTAGTAAGCCTAAAATTAATTGCCCAAAAATATTGCAAACATTTCCATGAAGAACGATAATTTATAGAAGAAAAGGAGAGAATTTATGAAAAATTTAATTTCAGTCTTTGTGATTCTGGTCTTCCTTATGTCCTGTGCATCTCAGCCTGATGCAAACACCACTGCTTCCTCGAACCCAGGTCAGACTGCTGCACAGGGTTCAGGCCAAGCTGCCGGAGCCGCTCTGCCGAATACTGCAGCCCGGAATAATTACGGGAGCGGTATTATACTGGACGGAGCCCAGAGATATACGGTTGTCAGGGGAGATACCTTAGCCAGAATAGCCAGAACCAGGTACAATAACGGTTATCTTTACCCTCTGATTTATATTGCATCTAGGAATGTGGTTTCAAACCCGGATTTCCTCCGCCCCGGCATGGTGCTCACCATTCCGAATTTATCGCGGAACCTTCTCGATCCTACTGCCAGGGCAAATCTAAAAAATATGCTTTTGGAAATGGCTGTCTTTGAAGAGCAGAGGGGCCGTGTAGTAACTGCAAGAGATATGCGGAATTTGGCAAACGGTTTATAGTTAATGCAGATAGCAGCCCAGCTGTACAATGTCAGGGAATATACCCGCACTCCGCAGGATATTGAGGTTACTTTACGCAGGATAAAAGAGATCGGTTACGATGTTGTGCAGATATCCGGCTTTGGCCCCTGCGACCCAGACTTCATTGCTGAGTGGGTTAAGGAAATCGGGCTGGAGGTCTGCCTCACCCATACCCCCTGGCTGCGTCTGGCAGATTCCGGCGAGCTGAAAAAAATTATTGCCGAGCATAAAAAGATGGGCTGCAGTATTATTGGTCTGGGTGCAAGACCCTCTGATATATTTCCCAATACCTTTGAGGGCTGGACGAGATTTATCACCAAGGCAGGGGAGATAACAAAACAGATAAAAGATGAGGGACTGGATTTTAGTTACCACAACCATGACTTTGAATTTGAGAAGTGGAAAGGTCAGACAGCAATGGACAGGCTGGCGGAAGAAATTCCCGATATGCTTTTTACCCTGGATATATTCTGGGTTCAGGCAGGAGGTGCAAATCCCTTAAAATATATAAAGAACCTCGAAGGCAGGATTAAGGTAATCCATTTTAAGGACTACCGCATTATGAACGGCAAGCGGCAGTTTGCGGAAATTGGACAGGGGAACTTTGACTGGGAGGAAATTATTCCCCTCTGCATTTCTACCGGGATCTATTTTGCTGCCATAGAACAGGACGCTGATTTTATGGTTGACCCCTTTGAAAGCCTTGAAGAGAGTTTGAATTTTTTTAAATCCGGTGCAGGATCAGAATTTATTAAGCTGGATAAAACCCGGTCTTTTCTAACAAGAGATGATATAATAAAGAATAGAGTTAATAAAAAAGTATAAGGAGAATTATCATGAAAAAAACACTGATTTTGATTTCAGTACTTGCCGCCCTGGCACTGCTTTTTTCCTGTGCATCACAACCGGCAGCCGAGGAAGCTTCACAGCCTGCAGTGCAGTCAATTGCTCCGCAGACACCTGTTGAAGAAGCTCTGGTAACGGCGTATGAACGTTATGCCTCTGGGCTCATTCTGGAAGGGGCAACCACCTACACAGTAAGATCCGGTGATACCCTTGCACGCATTGGTTCGAGCCTCTATCACAACGGGTTGTTTTATCCGATTATAATGATGGCTTCGAGGGATGTTGTACTGGATCCTGACAGGATAACTCCGGGGATGGTACTCACTGTTCCTGATCTGGAGAGGAACCTTGCTTCCATTGGTGCAAGAGAAGCAATCAGAAGTTTCCTCAGGGAAATTGCTGTTATCGAAGAACAGCGAAACAGGGGAGACACTGCCAGAGGGATTAGGGATCTGGCGGACAGTCTATAGTGAATTAAAAACCACCCTGCCCGAGTGCAGAGTCATAAGTATCTTTCCGTAAAGAACTTTGTCCCGGAAGGGTGTGTTTTTCCCCCTGCTTAAAAAAGCAGCTTTATTAACTTCCCAGCTTTTATCTATGTCTATAATCACAAGGTCTGCCCTGTATCCGGCTTTTAGGAGACCTCTGTCATTTTCCTTTCCAATCAGCCTTGCAGGCTTTGCACTCATTAAAAATGAAAGGGCTGATAAATTTAGTTTTGCATTTTTATTTTTTTGAAAAATTAGATCTGTGTAGACTGAGGCGAAAGCAGTTTCAAAGGCAGTGAAGCCGGGGACGCCATTGTCCTTGTCCTTATCTGTATGCGGCGCATGATCTGTTGCAATAGCATCTATTGTCCCGTCCTGCAGGGCGAAGGCAAGTGCCTCCCTGTCATGATCTTTTCGCAGGGGAGGGTTTACCCTACCCCAGGATTCCCTGCCCAGTTTCTCTGCATCGGCTTCTGTGAGGCAGAGGTTATGGGGCATTACTTCGCAGCTTAGTTTAAAGCCGTTTCCTGTCCCGCCGTTTTGTGCCCTGGCTTTTTCTGCCCTGATAACTTCCGCTGTTTCCCTGGTCGAAATATGGGCTATGTGAATATGACAGCCCGCTTTCTTACCTAGCTCAATAACGCGGCGTACTGCTTCTGCCTCATCTCCCCTGTAATCTCCCAGGTCACAGTGACATGAAACCGGCAGACCCAGGCGCTTTGCCTCCTTCATGGCAGAGAGGAAAAGATCATCGTCCGCCGGATCTTTGCCGTCTTCGGAGAGCATGAGGGGCATGTAGGTTTTTTCAGCAGAGTTTGACTGTAACTGTTCTGATTTGTTTAACAGAGTTATCTCCGAGAGCTCTCTACCGTCCATGTTTTTTGTGAGGGAGAGGACGGGATAAAGATCTACCAAACCAAGCTTATCTGAACGATCTTTTATAGACTTTGCCATTACCACACTGTCCGTTACCGGCTTTGTATTTGCCATGCAGACCACCGTGCCATAACCTCCTGCAGCCGCCGACATGGAAGCGGATTCGACAGTTTCAGAAGGAAACTGTGTTTCTGACGGGAAGCTCTGGTCATAGATCAATGAGTCGCGGAAATGCGCATGAAGGTCAACGAAGGCAGGCATGAGAACCAGCCGGTCTTTCCCGTCAACAATTATTTCCGGGGTAGCTCTATAGAAACTTGTTTCTGCAGTTTCTGTACCTTCCTTTCTATATATAACATCATTGATGGTTCCGTTTTCTATGATGACGGTTCCCGGTCTGTCTGTGTTTTCATCAACCAGCCTAAAATTTTTTAGAACAGTTTTCATTAATCAAAGTCCCCTGCGAATCGTATTTCATCGCAGTAGGCACAGCGGTAAGTTATGTCCTTTGGATCTTCCAGAACAAAGAAATGGGGGACATAAGTTTCTGTGCTTGTAATGCAGCGGGGGTTCTTGCAGATAATTATGTCCTGTACCTTCTCCGGGAGTTTAAGGTTTATTTTTTCCTTGATATTTTCATTTTCGATAATGTTTACTGTTATGTTGGGATCTATAAGACCCAGGACATTGAAGTTTATGTCTATGGTGTTATCGATCTTAATTACGTCCTTGCGTCCCATGCGGTTGGAACTTGCATTTACCACAAAGGCGACTGTGTGGGGGGACTTGTCCAGTCCCAGCCAGTTGAAGATCCTTATGCCGTGGCCGGATTTTATATGATCGATTACAATTCCGTTTTTAATTTTTTCTATATTAAGCATCTGTTCCTCCCATTATCGAAGATAAAAGCGCCATTCTCACATACATCCCGTACTTCGCCTGTTTAAAGTAAACTGCCCTTGGGTCTTTATCAACACTGGTATCAATCTCATTTACCCTGGGAAGGGGGTGGAGGATCATCATGTCCTTTTTTGCTGGGATTAATTTTTCCGGGTTAAGTATATAACTGTCCTTAAGCCTGATGTATTCTTCTTCGTTAAAAAACCTTTCCCTCTGAACCCTGGTCATATACAGCACATCTAGCTCCCCGATTATTTTTTCGAGGCTCACTGTTTCGGTGTACTGGATTTTATTGGATTCCAGCGCCTGGCTTTTCAGATAATCCGGTATGCTTAGTTCCTTTGGTGAAATAAAAACCATGCTTATCCCCTGATACCGGGAAAGGGCTTCCACTAGGGAATGAACTGTACGCCCAAACTTTAAATCGCCGCAGAAGCCCACACAGAGGTTCCCGATTTTTCCCCTTAACTGATGAATGGTTAAAAGGTCGGTGAGGGTCTGCGTGGGGTGATGATGCCCTCCATCCCCGGCATTAATCACCGGCACCTCTGAAAACTGCGAGGCTAAAAATGCAGAACCTTCCTTGGGGTTACGCATTACTATCGAGTCCGCATAACAGGCTACAGTGCGTATGGTGTCGGCAAGGCTCTCCCCCTTTGCCGCTGAACTGGAAAGAGGTTCCGCAAAGCCGAGGTTACTGCCGCCCAGGCGCAGCATTGCCGCCTCAAACGAAAAGCGCGTCCTCGTACTGGGTTCAAAAAAAAGTGTCGCAAGGACTTTCCCGCAGCACCTGTCTGCATACTCAGCCGGATTCTTTTCTATCCTGCCGGCGAGCTCAAAGAGTTCTTCCATTTCGTCTATGGAAAAATCCAGGGGCTGTATAAAGTTTCTTCCCTTTAACATATATCCTCCCGTTCAAAATTATTCAGTCATAAAAAAACCGCCCCACAGGCGGAATTAAATAAATTCAAATATACAACAGCAAGCTTTTTTGTTTGTACGGTTCTTGTCCAGGTTTTTCATACTTTGATCAGCATAATACTATATTATTAATTATTCAAGCACAACTATAATGATTTAAATGTACATTTAAATCAATCAGGAATATACAAAAATATTCAGGGGAAATATGGGTGTTCACTCAGTTTCCTCCGGGCATTACTTCAACTTTTTCGTACTCTTATCTTGGAGATTCGAGATACGAAAAAGGGAGCCCCTGCTCCAGGTTTTCCAGCCTGTCGGAAAAATTCGTTCACACCCCTATTCCCCCTGTTTAATGCATATTATCCCGATATATATAAATGTACATTTAAATATCAGGGGTATGTGCTTTGCAGGTTGCTGTAATTATAACCACCCAGTGGAGAGAGCAGGTTCTGATTCGGATAGCATATGGCGCTTAAAGACAGTATTTATGCAATTTACTCAGAAATAGAATATCATGTTATAAATAATACATTGATATGAAAAGTGCAGCGTCCATCGAGCTATTCGAATTAGGTTCTGCGCTCTCACTGGGTGTTATGGTAGAGCCTGCAAAGCAAGATGTCGTATTTAAATGTACATTTATTTCGCTATTGTTCATTGGGGTCATTTTTTATACATTAAATATATATGACAGAACTGCTTGCTCCTGCCGGTTCTCCCGAGGCACTTGATGCGGCAATAGGTGAGGGTGCCGATGCGGTTTACCTGGGCTTAAAAGACTTTAATGCCCGAATGCGGAGTACCAATTTTACATATCCCCAGTTTGAAAGGGTGTTAAAAACTCTGCACCGTATGGGGAAAAAGATCTATGTAACTGTGAATACCGTTTTTGAGCAGAGGGAGGCAGACAGGGTTTACCAGCTTTTAAAGTACCTTGCAGAGCTTGGTCCTGATGGGATTATGGTTCAAGACTTTGGGATTGTGACCATGGCAAGGGAGAGTTTCCCCCAGTTAAAACTTTTTGCATCTACCCAAATGAATGTGGCTTCGGCGAGGGGGATCAATTTTCTGTCACGTCATGGTTTTTCAAGGGTGGTGCTTTCGCGGGAACTTTCTCTCGATGAAATTAAAGAGATACGTGCCAATACAAATATGGAGCTGGAAGTATTTATCCATGGTGCCCTGTGTGTGAGTGTTTCGGGGATCTGTCTTTTTTCCAGTTACCTGGGTGGAAAGTCTGCCAACAGGGGAATGTGTACCCAGGCCTGCAGGAGGTTCTACACAGCACAGGAGGGGTACACGGAATCCGATGGTGCATATTATTTTAGCCCGTCTGATTTGCAATTGATTGATCATATTCCGGAACTTGCAGGTGCCGGCATTAACTCATTTAAAATCGAAGGCAGAATGAAAAGTGCTGACTATGTGGGTAAGGTAGTCTCTGCTTACCGGCTTGTAATTGATAATCTAAATGCTGATGCAGAAACGCAAAAAGAGGCGATGGAAGAGGCAAAAAGCATACTTAAAAACGATTTTGCACGAGCCAAAACGGCATATTTGCTTAATGGCATGAATACCGGAAAAGACAAGACCTTCCCCTGGCTTAATCCAAACCAGAGCGGCGGCACTGGAATTCCCCTAGGAACTATACAAAGGGTAAGGGGGCAGGGTGAGAAATACTCCGGTCTTTTGGAGGGAGGTTCTGTGAAGCCAGGCATCGGGGATTCCATACGGCTTCACAGCGCAGATGATTCTGACAGGGTTTCTTTCAAGATTAAATTTACTGAAGATGCTGCCAATAATTCGCACTGGGTTTCCATTCCGGAGGGATATAAAAAGGGAGACGAAGTATACCTCATACAGACAAAGTCGATGATTAAGCATTATGAGCCAGTGCTATCCAAAGGCAGGGATCATGGCGGCCGTTACCCGGGCAGGGAAAGAGCCGCTCCACCCACTCAAACAACAAATAATAAAGAACAAATATCAAATAATAAATATCAAAGAGCAAAGAACAATTCTTTTGATGTGAAGCGTGATGGGATTTATGTGATGGTGTCGAGCATTGAAGATATGTATGTGTTGCAATCTTTAAGGCCGGAGAAAGTGATCCTTACACTAAACCGGAAGGTAATAAAAAAACTCTGCCAGAAAGATCTGCTTCCATTCAAGCCGGGGGAAATCATACTTTCCCTTGATCCGTTTTTTCCTCAGAGCATCGACGAAGAACTCACAAAGGCTTTGGATGAGTTAATGGAATTGGGATTTGCCGGCTTCATAATAAATAACCTGGGGCATTTTCCCCTGGTGAAAAATTCCGGTGCGGCTGTAATTGCGGGACCCTGGTTATATTCATTTAATGCCTGGGCATGGAATTTTTTGGCTCGTTCCGGGGCGGAGTACTGCATTAGCCCCCTGGAAAACAACAGGCAGAATGCAGAGCGCACCTTCCAGATTGAACGAAGTAATCCGCGGGAAAAAAACTTCCCCGGAATTCGCAGTAAGGTTTTCCTTACGGTACTAAGCCAGCCCAGTCTTTTCCGCATGCGGCCGGATTTTGGCAGGGTATACGGTTTTGATTTTTTCAGCGATAACAGGAACGAGGTTTTCCGCCTCTCTTCGTCGGAGGAGGGAAGCCTTGTTTACCCTGCAGATTATTTTTCTATTGTGGATAAGATCCCGTTTTTAAGAGAGGCGGGGTTCAGTCGTTTTATTCTGGACCTTTCCTCCGCCCCTGTCAAAAAAACCGCTTATAAAGATCTAATGGAAGTAGTGAAAAACAGCACCCCTCTCCCCGGCTCAAACCGCTTTAACTGGAAGAACGGTTTTTTCAGAGAGAAGGCTTAACTGTACGGCTTGCAGCCATTACACAATCTTGAACTTACCCACTTCCCTCATCAACTGATCTGCGGTTTCACGGTTTTTATTGGTCAGTTCGTTTATGTGGTGTACTGCAGTGTTTACCTGGTCTACTCCTGATGCCATTTCGTTCATGCCGCCGGTGATTTCCTGGGTGGATTTTTCCAGGTTTTCTGTTTCACGCATAACTTCCCTGGCTCCTTCGAGCATTTCAAGAGAACCGCTTTTTACAGTCTGGGTAGTACTGTTTAAACTGCTGATTGCTTCCAGGATTTGCTTGGAGCCCTGCCCCTGCTCTTCCATGGCATTGCGGATATTCTCTTCCTGATCTGCCACAACCTTAACACCGGTGTCTATTGCCTCAAAGCGTCTGAGTACATTATCTGTAGACTGGGTAATCTTATCAATTGAACTCTTTATCTTCTTTAAGACTGTACTGATTGTTTTGGACTGTTCGCTTGAACTTTCTGCAAGTTTGCGGATTTCGTCTGCTACAACGGCAAAGCCTTTGCCTGCCTCTCCGGCATGTGCAGCTTCAATGGCGGCATTCATGGAAAGGAGGTTAGTCTGGCTGGCAATATTTTCCATTACCGAGTTGATTTCTAAGAGACCCTCTGATTCTTTGGAGATTTCCTGAATGTCCTGAGCTACATCCTGCAGTCCTGTACGCCCCACTTCTGAGGCTTCAGTAAGTTTTTCAACATTTTCACTGTTTTTAACCAGGGTCTGTGTGACCGATTGGATGTTTGCAAGCATCTCTTCTACTGCGGATGAGGACTGAGTGACGCTCTGGGTCTGCGTCTCCACCTGATCGTTCAGCCTGTTAATATTGCCGGTGATCTGTTCCATGGTCGCATTTGTTTCTGTAACGCTGGCGCTTTGGTTGATCATACGCCCCTTTATGCTCTGGATATTTGCAGTGATCTCATTCACAGCGGCGGCGGTTTCTGTCATATCATTTGCCAGGGAGGAACTCATGTCGGTAATGATCTTTGTTTCGTTCATTACATGCCTGACCATGATCTTGATTTTTTCCAGTGTAAGGTTAAAGTAACGTGCCATTAGGCCTATTTCGTCTTTTGAATGAACCTCTATAGTATGGGTCAGGTCTCCGTCACCCTCTGAAATATTTTTAAGGGTTTCGGTGACTGTTACTATTGGCTTGGTCGTCGCATTGTAAACCAGATAGGCTATGATGGAACCAATCACTACCACTACCGCAGCGATGATCACAGCAAAGTTTATCATGGTTCTTACAGGTGCCATAATTGTCGATTCTGCCTTTGCAAGCATTATGGTCCAGGTGGTGTCAGAAGTACCTATGGTGAAAGAACTGAGGTCGATTTTTGTATTGGACTGCATTGATGCCGAGTAACCATCCAGTATCAGGTGTCCGCCTTCACGTACGGTCTGCTGAACCAGGCTAAGGTTGTCTGCAAACATCGTGGGAACCTCATGCAATAGATAGCCGACGTTTTCAGGCAGGTAGGAGGCGATGATATAACCGTTGTTTGCATATATGGACATGGCTGCAATATCCGGATGATCCCTCATGGTTTGGATTACTGATGGCTGGACGGCGCTTAGATCTACCCTACCATTTAACATACCCATTACCCTCCCGGTTCTGCTGTCTGTAATGGGTACCGACATTCTCATGACGGCATTATCAACTCCCCTCATCTGGACAATTTCCGGGGTTTCTATTCTGTCCCTTCTTGCGTTTGACCCGTTTATATAGTCAATTATCATATCAACAATACCGGATGTCCTTTTGTAGAGTTCACCGGTATATTCATCCCTGGATATTACTGCGGCATATTGGCCTGTTTCGGTAGAGCCTTCACGTCCGATGTACATGGCATCGGTATCAATGGCATTTGGTCTCCAGATCATTCCGATTTCAAAGAAAACCTGCTCCCCTTCCATTACACCCCGGATCGCTTCATCAAAAAAGTCTCGTCTGTACTCTTCCTCAATATTTTCATAATTACCCATCAAATTTGCCAGGGTATGGAGTACCCTAAGGTGTCCGTTTACTCTGCCGCTCCAGTATTCAACCTGTTGATCGTTTAGGATTTCAAGACTGGAGACACTCATTTCCATACTGTTGCTGGACGCCCTGTTGGTTAGAACTATCGAAATTGCCACAGCGACAACCACAGTTAAGGCGATGCCCAAAAGAGATAGTTTTAATTTGATTTTCATTACATGCCCCTTTTACTAATATCAATCTAAAATTCTAATGTCTGGGACACTATCTGTAAACCCCCATATACATTAATTTTATATTAATGTAAAATCACAATATATCTTAACATAATTCACTACAGAAGGTTGTCATGTCTCATATTATTTGGTTGTGGCATTACTTGAGGGGCAGGCGGAAAAGGCTCGTTGCGGGCATGGCTCTGTCTGCAATTACCAGCATCGCGGTGATCCTTAACCCCATGATTGCCCGGAGGCTCATTGACGAGGTAATAATCCCCGCAAATACCGAGCCCCTCATCGGCATTCTTTTAACCATGCTTACCATCCATATCGCAAGGATGATGCTGCGGTATGTGATGCACTGCTTTCTCCTTACCCCTTCCAGCAATGAGGCGATGACCTTAATCCGCCGGAACATGTATGAGATGATCCAGAACCAGGATTTTAAGTTTCTGGCAAAATTTACCTCCGGCAATGTGATGACCAGAATGACCCAGGACCTGGACAGGCTTCGCCACACTGTTGCCTGGGCTTCCTTTGCCTTTATAGATTCTGTAGTTTTCTTCTTTTGTACCTTTACTTTTATGCTTTTTATGAACTGGCAGCTCACACTTAGCCTTGCAACGGTAACGCCCTTAATTTTCCTGGTTTCCGGGCGCTTCATCAGGACTATCCGCCCCAGGTTCCAGCTCCTGAGGCAGCAGCTAACCAAGCTGGGAACTGCGGTAACCGAGAATATCAACGGGAACCGTGTTGTTAAGGCCTTTGCCAGGGAAGAGCATGAGATACGCAACTTTGAAAAGCACAATGCCGAGTTCCGCGATATAAGCCGTGAGAACGCCCTGATTGCCGCGAGGTATCAGCCTGTTTTGGAATTGCTCAGCAATATGCTCGGTATTATTACGCTCACAGTCGGGGGGCTCTTCCTTATTTACGAGCGCATAACACCCGGACAGTACCTCGCCTTTTCTTCACTCACCTGGGCACTGGCAAACCCCCTCCGCATGCTGCCGGTAATCCTGGCGGACATTGAGCGCTTTTCCACTTCTGCAATTCCCCTGCGCGAAATTCTTGAATCTCCCAAGGGTATTTCCGATAAGGAAGGGGCTGTAAGCGTAAGCGGGAAACTCAAGGGCGGTGTAGAGTTTAAAAATGTCAGCATGACCATAGAAGACAATGTAATTCTGGAAGACGTTAGTTTTAAGGTGAATCCGGGTGAAACCCTGGGCATACTGGGCAGTACAGGTGCGGGGAAAACTTCCATCATAAACCTCTTAACCCGTTTTTACGAACCGGATTCAGGTGAAATTCTCGTAGACGGAATGAGCGTTGACTATTATACGCTATCCTCGCTCAGGCGGTCTGTCGGGGTTGCCATGCAGGATGTGTTTTTGTTTTCTGATTCTGTTAAGAACAATATAAGCTACGGCGAGCCGGATATGACAGAGGATGAAATCAAGGTTTGGGCATATAAGGCAAATGCTGATGAGTTTATCGAAAAGATGGAAGATAAATACGAAACTCTTATAGGAGAAAGGGGGGTAGGGATATCCGGCGGTCAAAAGCAGAGAATCTCCCTTGCCCGCGCTCTGGCTGTTAAGCCTCCCATTCTCATCCTGGACGATACCACTTCTGCCGTGGACTCGGAAACAGAGCAGTTCATACAGGAGGAAATGCGCAACCTTAGTTTCAACTGCACGAAGATCATCATTGCGCAGAGGATATCTTCCTTCCGCGGTGCTGATCATATCATCGTAATGGATCAGGGGAAAATTATAGAAAGGGGTAACCATGCGGAACTATTGGAGAACCGCGGGTTTTATCATCATATATATAACCTTCAGCATAACGAGGGAGATAAAGAATAAATGGCAAAGAAAATCTTAAGAGAGCAAAAGACAGCCACCTCCCGCAACCGTTATGATCAGGACGAATACCTCGACGAGAAAGTAAGTCTTTTTAATATAAAGCGCTGTGTAGTATATCTAATTAAGGCAAGAACCAGCCTTTCCCTTGCACTTATACTTTCCATTGGAGCAAGCCTTGCAAGTTTAATGGGCCCGCTTTTTATTCAGGAAGCCATTGATGTCGCAGTTCCCGACAAGGATGTTGCATTACTATTGCGCATGGTGCTTTACCTTGCAGCTTCCATTGTAGTGTCAATTTCTCTGGGCGTTATACGCAACATCCTTGTTGCGCGTGCCGGTGCAAGCATAATTCACGATATACGCTTTGACCTCTTTTCACACTTGCAGAAGCTTCCCTTCCAGTTTTTTGATTCCCGCCCCCACGGCAAGATCTTTGTAAGGGTTGTGCCCTATGTTAACTCTGTATCAGATGCACTTTCCAGCGGAATTATTAACTTTATTATAGAAGTATTGAATATCATTTTTATTATCTTCTTTATGTTCAGGGTGAGTCCGCAGCTTGCAACAGTTGTCTTAATGGGGCTTCCCATTCTTGCCGCCTTTGTCTGGTTTATTAAAAACAGGCAGAGGAAGGCCTGGCAGGCGGTTTCCAATAAAAATTCCAATCTTAACGCGTACATTCAGGAATCCATAGACGGGGTTAAAGTCACCCAGGCCTTTGACAGGCAGGCTTTTAACCTTAGAACTATGAACAATTTAACTGACGACAGAAATGCCGCCTGGATGACTGCCGAATATATATCAAACGCAAACTGGTTCACTGTAGAAATGGTTGCCCAGCTTGTTTTTTCCTTTGTATATATTACAGGCGCCTTTATCATGTACCCCATGGCAACATTCGGGATTTTACTCGCAATGGGAAACTATACCTGGCGTTTCTGGCAGCCGATTATAAACCTTGCAA
>Ga0099364_10003315_pt1 | contig 24998 bp, 17 predicted proteins | sample TergutTh196P3_FD_73070 | JGI IMG/M metagenome (GOLD analysis project Ga0099364, IMG submission 73070) | Microcerotermes parvus P3 segment gut microbial communities from Pointe-Noire, Republic of the Congo - Th196 P3 | ecosystem: Host-associated > Arthropoda: Insects > Digestive system > Gut ...
ACTCGGAGCCGTCCTGCTGCAGGATTTTTGTCCCGCTGATCGTAAACGGCCCGGCGCTGCCAGCGCCATCGCCGCCGTTCCCGTCACCTCCGTCGCCTCCGTCGCCCCCTCCGCTACCGCCGTCCCCGCCATTGCCGCCGGACGCGAGGCTGAGGCTGAGCGCGGCTTGGGCCCACAGCCTGTTCATGACCTCGATGCCCGCGTTATTGGGGTGCAGGCTGTCGCGGAAGAATGTAGCCGCATTGTCCCTGAACGCCGTGTATAAATCGGGCCCCTCAATCAGCCCGTACTCCTGCGTCAGCTTGTCGACGACGCCGTTGTACTCCCTTATACGCACGTCCATCGCAGCGTCTCTGGCGTAGGGGATGCGCGCAATTACCGGCTGCTTGCCATTTTCGCGCAGTATTTGAATAATATCCCTAAGATAGTTTTCGTATTCCGCCGTACTGCCGTTACCATTGGTGCCGATACCGACGGCCCAGAAATGGACGCCCGGGTTCAAGTCGATGGTTCGCTGGAGCCTGTCGCGTATATGCTGGGCGTTCTGCCCCCCGACGCCGAAATTGATCATGGACGGGTAGCGCGCCGGGTCTGCCTCATTCACATATGTGTTGAACGGCTTCCCTGCGGCGGCGTCCCGCCAGAACGCAAAGGCTGTGATGCTGTCGCCGATGAAGCCCCATGTGTCAGGGCTGTCGACACCGTCCTGCAGGCCGCTCAAATCGTGTATGTCAATTTCATCGATGGACGAGCCGCCGCCGGTCACGCGAAAACGGATCCACCTAATGTCAAGGCCCTCAATCACGTGGGCGCGCGCCGAAACTGGGTTGTTCTGCACATTCGCCGCAGTCGTCCAGTTGCCGTCGACGCCGTTGGTGGAGTTCGACGAATACTGTATTTCATAGCTGCTGGGCCCGCCGAACTGTATAGTCGTGTAGTCGTAGTTGCCGCTGGCCATCCACTGGAACAGCGCGCGTGAGAGTGGCTCGGGCAGCCTGAACACGACATATGTGTCGAGCGGGAGCGGGTTGACCCATGTCCGCCCCTTTTTGTCGAGCAGCCATGTCGGCGTCCCATAGCCCGGGATGTTCAAGACTGTAGCCGCGACGCGTGGGGCCAGTGCGACCTCCGCAGTCGCCGGGTTGCCAATCGTCACGACCGGCGTACCCGCCGACGCAGATGCCGCCACCGTTGTCGACAACGCCATCGGCGCAGGCAGCGTACCGACAAGCAGCATGAGCGTCAGAACCAAGCATATGGCCTTGATCGGTTTGAGTCCCGATATCAGCTCAGGTTTCGATTTCGGCTTCTTTTCCGCTCTCATTTGCGTTTTCGTTTCTGTTCTCATTTCCGCTTTCGTTTCCGCGTTCATCGAAAATATCCCATATCTCTTCATAAATGAATACCTATACCCCTTTGCTTTTTGCTTTTTGCCCTTTGCTCTTTGCGATTTATTTTATTGCCTTTCACACAATGACTATAATAGACATACAAATGTTCCTTAAAAATCCAAACGGTCATAAGTACATTTGTATTTATATAAAATATTTACTTATGTATTTTACCATATATGAATGATCGCATATGGATATTTAATTAATATTGTAATAAAATGCTAAAGAAGACAGATAATACATCGAGTGCATCAGGAGTGCTTTCTATTATGAATAAAGCGCGAGGGGCGGGAATAGCGTTTACGATAATCGGCGCCGTGCTGTGCGTCGATGCTTTCCCAATACTGACATATTTATTTTCCGTCAACAGGAGCTTAGACAACCGCTTTGGCGGCTTCCAAATATTACTGGTCGTCATTGGCTTTTTTTGCTTGCTGGGCGGGCTTATAGCCCTCTTGCACAACAAGAAGGATCGGAGCGCTCAGTCCAGATGGGGCAAAATAAAGTCGGCCGTTTTTATTTGCGCGACAATCGGTATCATAATAGCTCTGCCGACTGTTGTCATATCGGTGCTATCGGACCGAGTAAACCGGGAAAATGCGGCAAACGCGTTCGAAACGGCGATGAACGAAAACACTGTTGTCGCATTGGAAAGCTACCTCTCCGAATGGCACGATAACTCATATGCGGAGGGCGAATATATTGAACAGGCGGAAAGCCGGGTAGCTCAGTTGTTAAATGACGGCAGCATTTCCGCGCCTATATTAGGCAGCCCAGACGAGGCGAGCCAGGAAATGATAGATACGTTTTTGAGGGACTATCCGGGTCATATGGACGAAGAGCGCGTTATGGCGATGGCCGAAGGCGATTTTCTTTCGCTTTTGCAAGAAGGGGCTATTTCCATCTCCATTACGGGCCAAAACATAGAGCGGACGACAGTTGCCCTCTCGAACAAATTAAGCCGCGACCTTAACGTAACCATCCCGCTGGGCGTATATTTCGCCTCCAGCAGCGGTGACGTGCAGAACATGGTGGTCCGCTCCCCCGCCAGCGCGCGCGTTCCCGCCGGCCAGGGCGCGAGCGTCTCGGTGGCAACAGCCTGCATGAATATACACAGGGACATCCCCAATTCCAATAATTCATTTTTAGCAATGACGCTGGACAATGAGAGGCTGGAGCGCGTCGTCCGCATATGCGACGAGCTGGGCGCCTCGTACGCGGTGACGCAGGCCGCAGTGTGGATTGTTACGGACAACCCAAGCGACAGGGAGCTGACCGGCACGCTAATGACGGGCGGGGTTGGCGGCGGTTATGGACGCGTCTCCGTAATAAAACAGGATGATTTAGCCGAGGCTAAAAGAATAGTCGAAGAAGTAGGGTAAAAACCGATATCTACACCAAACGACTACTACACCAATGCATAAAAAAGCCGCACCTTGCGCTCATTTGCGCCAAGGACGGAAGCGTAGCCCTGCGCCTGTGAGGGTTTTCGCATATAACAAGTATCATATGTTTCCTCCGTTCTGCAACTCTGCAACAAAAAGGCGCACCACGTTATTACACGCAATGCGCCGTGTTTGTTATTATTCTGTTTGTACGCGTCAAACAGTAACGGAATCATATCAATGGAACAAGCCCATTTTGTATTATGTAAAACTAATTTTCCTGTTTTCCGGTCCAACGCCCATCTCTGCGAGAACCTTCGCGTATCAATATGCCATTTTGTTGCAAATGGGTCATATCAGCTTTAACGCTCCGGAGCGATTTTCCTATAGCAGCCGCAATCGCGCTTTGGGTTGCCGTTGGATTTTCGTTCACATATTCAATTATCGCTTTTTCGGATAAAGTGCAATTCAAAGTGCAATTTTTGCACTTTGTATCTGCCCTTTGGGATTTTTTTGTGCCTGCGTTAAATGAATAGCTGTCGTCAAGAGGCATAATGATTCTAAAAACATCGCCATCAATAAGCTGCGGGTCTTGACCGGAATAACGGCGACCGTATTTATACAAATTCCTCACGCCGGAGCCAAGTTCATCAGCCAGACCGATATTTCGGAAAAAAGCTGCAATAATTGGATTTTTAGGATTCGGTTCAAAGTTGTCCGGCGTAATAGCTTCGCCAGAAACGGCTCGGTTTGCATTTTCCGTGTACATCCTATCTTTTTCAATGACGAATTTCGCATAATATGGCGCAGTAATTTCGCGGTGCATTAAAGTATTGACCAGCATTTCGCGGGATATCGCCCCGCTCAAGCTGATTCGTGCATCACCTTCCAAGTAGAATTTGTCCATGAGGTGTTTTTCAGCAAATCCCATAAGCCGTTCATAGCTCTCGATGAGGTTGGTCTGAACAATCAAACGGTCATCGTAACGGTCTGTATTGACTCTGCGTACAATAGCATCCGTGCGGTATGTGGGTGATACATTAAGAATAACATCGTCGCGCCCGAGCAGCATTACAGCCGCAAGATTGTACCCCCATTCGCCCGTAGCTTTATCTTCGCAGTATAACCCTGCGCTTTGCAATAATTCTGTATTCGGCATATCTGTCCACGGGTGAATACCGTTGTGGCGGTTAGCCGCCATGTTGCGAATACGCGGAAGCATATCAAGCCGTAAGTCGCTATCGCGTACATATGGATAAACTTTCCTCTCGGTATATATGTTCTGTTTTCGTATATACATCGCCGCTATTTGGCTAGTCGCGGTTATTTTTACATCTGCGTCATTTGCCCGGTCATAGACTATGCGTTTATAAGTGTGAACCTCCGAAGATGGCGGTATGTGGATATGAATAATAGTCTTGTTCTTGTATTCCATAATTTCCGGGGAGAGATAAACGGTAGGAACGAATACATCAGGATTGCTTATTACGGATATAAAATTTTTAACCATATCCGGCGCGGATTTCGGCGGAACGCCGATAACTTCGCCGTTATCTTCGATTCCAAGAAAAACATCCCCGCCAAAACGATTCAAAAATGAGCATACTGTTTCATAGGTGTCTGCTTCGATTTTTCCGCCGCATCGTTTGAACTCAACCGCTATGGTCTCACCAACAGCGAGGATTGTTTTCATCTTATTGATGTTCATAATCATCGAACTCCCAGCTACATATTACCACAATAATAAGAGTAAATTCCACGGAAATGTGACAATATATGATATTTGCCCACAAAGCCATATTATTGTAATTATATTGATACGTTGATCAACAACGTCGCGAAGTCAATATCCGCTATGAATGGGGAAACTACAATGTCAGACAAAAAAATTTTGAGGGCTTGAAGCAATCCTTCATTGACGAAAACGAGCGCAAGTACGGCGCGGAAATACGAGGAAAATACGGCGATACCGCTGTTGATGAAGCATAGCAATCATTAATTCGATTTTATCAGCGTCGGTAGGTAACATTTCCAAGTGATATGGGTTCCGGGTTTAACAATACCCATTTTACCGCTAATTCACATAGTCTGACGGATTCATTGCCGCCATTGCCTCCATTGCCGCTATGCAAGCATTTTACGATTTCGCCCGCTTCAACAAATTCATCCGATAAAAGCTGTGTCCCGGAAGCGATATGTTTTATGAACGCATCCAGCATTTTGCGGTAATCATCATCCCAGTTCACGGCGCCGTTGTCCAGCAGTTCAATTGATACACGCCCTGTTATGCGAATGACTTCGCCTTGCACGGTTTTTGCGGCGCCCTGCGATGGCACAAGCAACTCCCACAGTTCCTGGTGCTGTTCTTGCCACCGATGCGATTTGACTGCAATAGGTGAAACGCCGTCATGTAACCGCCGTTTTTCGGCCGGCGCCACCTTAAAAAGTTCATACAAACGCGCAAGCCCTTTTTCGGTTTCATCAAGGGATTCCTTGTTGAACCCCTCGCGGTGAAATTCAAAATCTCTACCGATGCGCATAACCGATTCAGCCATATCAGGGGTAATGATCGCAGGATTCTTAGCATCCAACATAAGTTCGGCAATTTTGGCGCAATTTGTAATGTCAGCGTTTCGGCAATGCGCGAGTGCCAAGCTGAGCGGCGTGAAGCCTCGTTTATTCTTCGCATTGACATTCGCGTTGCGGGAGAGAAGTAACCGTACCACACGAATGTTTCTGTGAGAACAAGCCAAGTGAAGCGGTGTTTCATCCTGATAATTAACAGCTTCAATATCCGCGCCCAAATCCAAAAGCAACTCTACATTATCGCATTTATGCAAAGGCGTATTTTGATACATATCTCGCGCGTTGACATCCGCTCCCCGTTCCACAAGCCAACGCACAAGCTCATCCGGAACGCCATAGAAATGCAAGGCAGTTCCTTTGCCGTACCCGCCGTAAGCATTAAGTTCGCATTTGTCAAAAACCGCTTTCAATACGGAAATGTCACCCGCATTGAGCAGTTCCTTGAAATTTTGTGGAAGCGTTTTTCGTTTACGTTTGTTGCCTGGGTTGCCTGCTACGTTTTTATTCATGTGTATTTATCCTTATGCATTTAATTTTGTTTTACCAGTGACGCCACTACTTCGATGTGGGCTGTCTGGGGGAACATGTCTATGGGCTGGACTGATTCCAGGCTGTACCCTTTTTGATCGAGTATGCGCAGATCGCGGGCCAGGGTGGCGGGGTTGCATGATATGTATACCACCGTTCGCGGCCCCATGTCCGCGATTGTGCCCAGCAGGGCGGGGTCGCAGCCTTTGCGGGGCGGGTCCACGACGACCACGTCCGCCCTGGCGCCGTCCTTGTAGAGGCGTGGGACGACTGCCTCTGCTGCGCCGGTGTGGAACTCTGCGTTGGTAATGCTATTTCGGCGGGCGTTCTCCCTGGCGTCCTGCACGGCGGGCGCGGCGGACTCGACGCCGATAATGCGCCGGGCATGCCGGGCGAGGAACAGCGAGGCGCCCCCGCTGCCGCAATAGAGATCGAACACGACTTCGGCGCCTGTCAGCCCCGCGCATTCGACAGCTTTTTTATATAATACAGTCGCCTGGGCGGGATTTATCTGAAAAAACGACTGCGGCGAAATGGCGAAGCTGAGCCCGTCCAAGGTTTCGGTCAGTTGCGGCGACCCCCATAAGAGAATGTCTTCTGCTCCAAGCACGGTATTGCCGCGCCGGGTGTTTACGTTTTGGACGACGCCCGTCACTTCGGGGACCGCCTGCCGCAGCGCCTCGGTAAAGGCGCCCCCTTGGGGGAACGCGCTGCCACTGCCGTTGGTAACGATGGCCGCCAGTATGTTTCCGGTAGAGAACGAGTACCGCGCCAACAGATGGCGCGCCAGCCCCGTGTGCGAGCGCTCGTCATATATCGATATGCCCAGCTCGCCCAGTATGCGGCACGCGGCGACGGCAAGGCGGTCGCATGCTTCGGGCTGCAGGAGGCAGCGACGGATGGGGACGATGTCGTGGCTGCGCCTCCCGTAGAAGCCGACGATGGGCCCGATGCCGTCACCACTGCCACCGCCACCAGCGTTGGTGGTCATGCCGGTGATCATGCCTGTGGGCATTCCCACTGGCATCTGAACCTTGTTGCGGTAGCGGTACGGCAAGCTTGGGATAGGTGGCGCAACCGGCGCGCGCAGTCCGCCAATCCGCAAAAGCGCGTCTTCCACGACGGTTCGCTTGAAACGCAGCTGCTCCTCATATGCCAAGTGCTGCAGTTGGCATCCGCCGCACACATGCGCGTATGCGCATGGGGGCACGGCGCGGTGCGGCGACGCGCATAATATCTCGTCGACCGACGCGCGGGCGTAGTTTTTGCGAACCGCCTCAATTTTAACGCGTACTGTCTCCCCGGGCAGAGCGCCGGGCGCGAAGACCGCAAAGCCGCCAGCGCCAGTATTTTTGCCAAATTTTATATGCCCAACGCCCTCTCCGCTGTGGTTGAGCGAGTCGATATTTATTTCAATAGTCCCACCGACGCGTAGGCATTCATCCCGGCCGACGAGTAGACATTCATCCCCGCCGACGTGCAGATATTCATCCCGACCGTCAAGCAGACATTCATCCCCACCGTCGCGCAGCCCTACATTTTTACCATCACTCATGTTGATATAATAAATGCTCCATAAAATGATATAGCGCGCATAATATGATATATTATATCAAACAAAACAGAAGGTGGTGGTCGCATTGGAAAGACTATCCTTTTTTGATTGCAACTGCACCATCGGCACGCGGCAAGTCAAAAACCCCGGCTCGTACTATCGGTTGGACGACCAATTGCGAAAAATGGACCACTATGGCATCGGACGCGCTTTGGCCTGCCACGCCATCGCATGCGGGTACAACCAGGCGGAGGGCAACCGGATGCTCATGGAGTCCATCAGCGGGCGCGGGCTTTGGCAGGGGCGGCTATTGGGCAAATGGGTCGTGGCGCCCCACCACGCCGGCGACTTCCCTGCGCCCGACGCGCTGCGCCGGCAAATGAAGTCCGCCGGCGTCCGCTCCGTGATGATCATGCCGCGCAAACACATATACAGCATAGCCGAATGGGTGTGCGGGGAATTATTTGCGATGCTCGAAGAGTGCAAGGCGCCTGTATTCGTCAGCGTCGACGAAATCGGTTACGGCGAATTGCACGCCGTGCTCTCCAGGCATCCAGGTTTGAGGGTGGTGCTGACGCACCTCCGATATGACAGTACGCGCAACCTCTATCCGTTGCTGGAAAAGTTCCAGCACTTGTATGTCGAGACAATCGGCTTTAAGGTGTATGGCGGCATAGAGGACGTGTGCGCGCGCTTCGGCGCGGAAAGGCTCATATTCGGAACGTGCGCCCCCCTGTACGCGGGGAGCGGCGCCGTCGGCATGGTCATGTACGCGGACATCGGCGAGGCGGAGAAGCGCAAAATTGCGTCGGGCAACCTGGACAAGCTTTTAGGGGAGGTGGCGCTATGACAATATATGACAAGGCGCGGATGGGGCTGCCGATAGACGATTGCCTGATCATCGACGAGCACTGCCATATGGGCACGTTCGCCAGCCAATATTGCCGCGACGCGGGGTCGGCCCAGTCGCTGATCGCCATAATGGATCGCATGGGCGTCGATCTGGCGCTCGTCAGCCACTCCATGGCGCTGACGGCGGACTTTGTCATGGGCAACGATCTGGTCGCCAGGGCGGCGGAGCGCTATCCCGGCAGGTTTTTGGGCTACTGCACGGTCAACCCGCTGTACCCCGACGAGTTGAAACGGGAACTCGCGCGCTGTTTTGAGAACTCTGTGTTCCGTGCGATCAAGCTGCACCCCTACGCCCACCAGCGCCCGATGTCCTACAAGCACTACCGGCCCGCCTATGAGTTCGCGGCCGAGCGGGGCGTGTTCGTGATGAGTCACACATATACAGAAGAGGATGTGGAGGCCACGGACAGGCTGGCGTCGGAGTTCCCCGGCGTCATCTTCATCATGGGCCATACCGGCGGCGAGGGCTACAAAATCGAAAAGGCTCTCGACGTGATAAACAAGCATGACAACGTTTACGGCGACATAGCCGTGTCGCAGTCGTGGGAGGGCGGCGTCGAATGGTACTGCCGCGAAGTTGGCTCGAAAAAGATACTGTTCGGCACGGACATGCCCTTCATGACCCCGACGGCGACGCTGGCCCTGGTCGCCATGGCAAAGATCGGCGACGACGAAAAAAGGGACATATTCGGCGGCAACATGCAAAGAATATTAAAAGGATCGGCAGAACGCGGTTCATGAACAGCTCTAATAATTAGGGGATTATGCAATTGGATGGTCATTAATGATTTTTTGAATATATCATTTTAATTGATATAATATCAAAACAATAATTAATTAACGAAAGGAAGGCGCCCATGAAAACATCACCGGCGGATTTGGTAAACCCGTATATCGGCACGCTCCCGCACCTATTGCAAACGACGCGGCCGGAAGTCATGCTGCCGCACTGCTATCCGAAGATCTACCCGTATTTCGACGCGAACTCGGACTATTATTGCAACGAAATTGTAAAGGGCTTCCCCATCGGCGGCGTCAAGATCCTCCCCGGGACGGCGGGCGCGGAGTCGATGGATTCCACCGAAGCGGCAAAAGCTTTCTTCAACACCATCGACCATTCGCGCGAAGACTGCAGGCCGTACTATAACCGCATCGAGCTGGAGGATAACGACATTGTCGTGGAGTATACCGTCTCCGAGCACGCGTACGCCTATAGGTTTAGCGGCGGCGCCAAAAGGCTCGCGGTGCTGTATACGGAAAGCTCCGAAGTAAACCTCGGCGCCGACGGAGTGCTACGCATCCATATGGTGAACGACGGCGCGGGGCGTTTCGCACGGAGGTCTTTGGCCAACGAGTACCTGCGCATCACGTCCAACGTGCCGTTCAAGGAAGTGTCGAAGGGCAAGACCTGCGCCGTGTATGAATTTGAGGGCGACGCGTTTGAACTGTTCGGCGCCGTGTCCTACATATCCGTAGATAAAGCCGATGAGATATACGCGAAAGAGATAAAAGGCAGATCGTTCGACGACATAAAAACGCACGCCTTTGACGTATGGGACGCGTTCCTTTCGCGCTTCAAGGTCAGCGGCAATGACAAAAACACGCAAATTGCATTCTACACCGCCGTTTACCGCTCGTTCCAGAGGATGGTCAACTACGGCGAATACGGCAAGTTCTACAGCGGCTACGACAAGCAGGTGCACGACGGTGATTTTTTCTACTCTAACGACAACACTTGGGACACATTCCGCAGCATGCACCCACTGCAGTTGCTGGTCGAGCCGGAGCGTCAGGTTGACTTGCTTAAAAGCTATATCATGATGTACGAGCAGACGGGCCTCATGCCATCCGTGCCCGGGGTCAACGGCGACATGCCGGTCATGATTGGCTTCCACGCGGCAGCGCTGTTCGCGGACGCGGCGGCCAAGGGGCTTGACCTCGACTACGAAAAGGCGTACGAGGGCATCCGCAAAAACGCGATGGAGCAGAGCATCCTGCCTTGGGTGTGCAACCAGGGCTTGACCGAACTGGACAAATGCTATCTGGAAAAAGGGTTTTTCCCGGCGTTGAAGAACGGCCAGGAAGAGTATGTGCCCGAAGTCCATAAGTCCGAGCGCAGGCAGTCCGTGGCGGTCACGCTCGAGCACTGCTACGACGACTGGTGTGCGGCCCAGTTGGCGAAAAAGCTGGGCAAGACGGACGATTATACGATGTTCATGAAGCGCGCGGATTTCTACAAAAAGTCATATAACAAAGAAGTCGGCTTTATGATGCCCAGGGACATCGACGGCAACTGGGTGGAGTGCGATCCGATGTGGGGCGGCGGGCAGGGCGGCCGCGATTATTATACGGAAAACAACGCCTACACGTACAACTGGTCCGTGTTCCACGACATGCCCGGCCTCGTCGAGCTGATGGGCGGCGATAAGGCGACCGAGAAAAAACTCGACGAGTTGTTCACTACGGGCGTCAGGCGCGGGAACGGCCCGCCCATGTCCAAGTTCCCGTACATGGCGCAGTTCCCGGACGCAACCGGGCTGATGGGCCAGTTCTCGATGGGCAACGAGCCGGATTTCCACATCCCGTACACGTACAACTACTGCGGGGCGCCATGGAAGACGCAGAAGCGCATCCGCGACTGCATGGATATATGGTTCACAAACAGCCCGACAGGCATCTGCGGCGACGAGGACGGCGGCGCCATGTCAAGCTTTTATGTGTTTTCGGCGATGGGGTTCTACCCCTATTGCCCGGGCAAGGACGAGTACATGATTGGCGCCCCGCTGTTCGACTCCGTGGAGCTTACGCTGTCGGACGGCAAGGTATTCAAAATTACCGCCGATGGCGCAGGCGACGGCGCGCGCTACATCCAGAGCGCGACGCTGAACGGCAAGGACCACAACTCGGCTATACTGAAGCATGCGGACGTGGCCGCAGGCGGCGAATTAAAGCTAGTAATGGGCAGGCGCCCAAATAAAACTTGGGGCGTAAAATAATATATCGGAGGTATTTACAATGATTAAGGTGCTTGTTTGGTGCGAAAATATTCAAAACAAGACGCAGGAGGACGTCAAGGCGGCGTATCCGGAGGAGATGCACAACACGATTGCCGAATTTTTGAGGGCTGACCCCAATATCTCGGTATCGACGGCGACGCTGGATTCGCCGGACTTCGGCGTCACGGACGAAATACTGGCCAACACGGACGTGGTGCTATGGTGGGGGCATGTCGGGCATGGCCAAGTCCCCGACGAAGTGGTGGAAAAGCTGTACAACGCGGTCGTAAAAAAAGGGATGGGCATCATTTGCCTCCACTCGGCGCATTTTTCGAAGATATTCAAACGCTTGATGGGCACGTCCTGCGGCCTGGCCATCCCCAAGCCGGCGTTCGCCCAGGAGAAGTTGTGGACGCTTCTGCCGGGCCACCCGATCGCGGCGGGCATACCCAACCCTGTGGACATAGAGATGGAGGAGGCGTACAACGAGTTCTTCGACATCCCGCAACCCGACGAGCTGGTGTTCAACGCGGCATTCGCCAACTGCGGCTCGTTCCGCGCGGGCGCTGCCTACCATCGGGGGCGCGGCAAGGTCTTCTACTTCCAGCCGGGCCACGAGACATACCCCATATACCGCCAAAAGGAGATTCAAGACATCATCTTCAACGCGGTATATTGGGCAAATAATAAAACGCGCGGCCAATAACATTATTGGGGCGAGATGGGAACGGACGACCGGGGCGGTTGTCCTATAAAACAGGTGACCGGGGCGGTTATTCCATGGATCGGACGACCGAGGCGGTCGTCCCTACAAATAAACGTTGCGGTTGTCTGTACAAAAAGGCGTAGGGGCGGATTTCATATAACGAACGACCGGGGGCGGTTGTCCGTACAAACAGGCGTAGGGGCGGATTTCATATCCGCCCGTATGCATCGTTTTATTATGATGGCTATGGTGGCATTTTGCCACCATTTTTTTCATCCTCGCCATATAATGTGACGCCCAGATAATTGGGCGGGAAAAGCCTAGTGCGCACCGGCGCCCCGCCGTCAATAGCCAGCTTAACCATAAATATTGAACCAATCTATTGATTATCAATTGTTATTTGGACATCCGATATCGGCGCGATGAAGACATCGCGCCCTACGAACATGCATGGGTGTAGTATGCGATGCGCGCTGTTATGTGGCGCTCAATGATAATTTTATTAATACGCCACGCCCCACAGCACCATATGCTTCGCCGGTTTTTGGCATGCGGCGCACACTTCCCCTACGCGCTCCTGTTTAAACGGGATGCAGCGCGCGGAGACCCCGGCCCTTTCCTTCATCTCGTCCTCGCAGGCATCCGCGCCGCACCACATGGCTTTTATAAAGCCGCCGCCGGAATTGTTTATTTTTATAATATCATCTATCGATCCCGCCGCGTATGTGTGATCCTCCAGGTTGCGCTGCGCCTTCTTATATAGCGCCGCCTGTATGTCGTCCAACAAGGCGCGCGCCCCGGTGGCCGCCTCGCCGAGGGGCAGCGCGGTCTTCTCGCCGCTGTCGCGCCGCGCCGCCACGCAGGCGCCCGCTTCGATGTCACGGGGTCCTATCTCGATGCGCAGCGGCACGCCCTTCATTTCGTACTCCGCGTACTTCCAGCCTGGGCTATTGTCGCCGAAGTCCCCCTTCGCGCGCAGCCCGGCGCCCCGGAGTGCGGCGACCAGCCGCTCCGCCGCTTCGTTGACCCCCGGCCTGTGCGTCGCGACCGGGATCACCACCACCTCGATCGGGGCGATCTTCGGCGGGATGACAAGCCCGCTGTTGTCGCCGTGCGTCATGATAAGGCCGCCGATGGTGCGCGTGGTGAAGCCCCATGATGTCTGGTGCGGGTACTGCAGCTTGTTTTCCCTGTCGGAATACTGGATGCCGAACGCCCGCGCGAAACCGTCGCCAAAATAATGGCTCGTCCCGTTTTGCAGCGCCTTGCGGTCGTGCATCATGCACTCTATCGTATACGTGCGCTCGGCGCCCGCGAACTTTTCCTGCTCGGTCTTCAGCCCGCGCGTCACCGGCATCGCGAGATACTCCTCGCAGACCGCCGCGTACACCTCGAGCTGCCGCTCCGTCTCCTCCAGCGCCTCTTCCGCCGTCGCGTGCAGGGTATGCCCCTCCTGCCACAAAAATTCGCGGTGCCGCAGGAACGGGCGCGTCGTCTTCTCCCAGCGCAGCACGCTGCACCACTGGTTGTACAACTTCGGTAGATCGCGCCACGAAGCGACGGTCTTTGCCCAGTGCTCACAGAACAGTGTCTCGGACGTTGGCCTTATGCAGAGCCTCTCCTCCAGCTCCTCGCTGCCGCCGACCGTCACCCAGGCGCACTCCGGCGCGAAGCCCGCAACATGGTCGCGCTCCTTTTGCAACAGCGACTCGGGTATCAGCAGGGGCATGGACACGTTTTCGTGCCCGTCCGCCTTGAACCGCGCGTCCAGCTCACGCTGTATGCTCTCCCATATGGCGTACCCGTACGGTCGCAGTATGTACAGCCCCTTGACGCTCGTGTAGTCGATCAGCTCCGCTTTTGTGCAAACGTCGGTGTACCACTGCGCGAAGTCCGCCTCCATGTCCGTGATTTGCTCGACCTTTTGCCTATTGTCCTGTTGCTTGTTTTCCTTTGCCATGCTCACACCTCCCGATGTATCACGCCAATTATACCCAATCGCCCCCGCATACACAAGCCGCGCCATTGTGATATCATTGTGTAGGGCGCTTTATTTGCGTACGATGTTTTTTGCGTATCCCAAAAAACACAAAATATGGGGGGCGAGTTTATGGCTTTAATGAGGTTCAATTTTGAGAGCGAGTACTTGAAAAGCAATTTTGAAATCAGCGTCATCATGCCCGACAGGCCCAAGGCTGTCGCGCCGGCGGAGTTTTACGGCAGCAAAAAGAAGTACAAGGTGCTGTGGCTCCTGCACGGCACGTATGGCGACCACACGGACTGGTCGCGCAAGTCCAACATCGAGCTGTACGCCTGCGAAAAGGACTTGATTGTCGTCATGCCCAGCGCGCTGAACAGCAACTATTCCAACTGGGACAAGGCGACGATGGGGTTTGGCATGAACGACTACTTCATCGACGAACTTATGCCCATGGTGTACAACTGGCTGCCGGCTTCGGCGGCGCGAGCGGACAATTTTATTTCGGGGCTATCCATGGGCGGCAGGGGCGCGCTAAAATTTGCCGTCAACTACCCGGAGAAATTCGAGGCGGCGGCCATACTGTCCGCATCGCCTGAAAATTACAGCGGGATGACGGATGAGTCGCTTAACAAGCGTGGCGGCCCCTTTTCGGAGCGTTTGCGCGGCATGGTCGAAAATGCAGGCGGGGCTGAGGCTTTTGTAAATTCCGATGAGAACGCGTGGGCGATAATCGACGGACGCGTCGCGCGCGGCGAGCGCCTCCCGCGCCTGCTGTTCGTATGCGGCAAGCAGGACGAGCGGGTATACAACAATCTTACGAAGTTCAGGCCCCACGCCGAAGAAATTGGGCTTGGCGCCGAGTTTTTGATTGTGGATGGCTACAAGCACGAGTGGCGGTTCTGGGACCTCGCCATTCAACGCGCTTTTGAATTTTTCGGTTTGTGATGCGGCGCCTGGCGCCCGATTGCGTGATGGCTGTTTTTAGTGGCGACCACCAGCGTTCTCTCGTATGAGGCATCTAAGGCGATGCTTTCTTTTACAATGCCATCGCCTGCGATGGAATCGCCTGCGATGGAATCGCCGTTTGTTTCCGGTTGGCTCGGGGCGCTCAACTCAAACTGAATGATGCGGAACGGGTGCCCGCGCCCCTGCCCCGGCTTGCCGCTTGTGGCAGCAAGTTCTTTTTCCACTGTTTTGCGGCGGCCTTTCATAGCAATCATGATGCCGCCGTCCCGGAGGAACGGCATGGAATAATCATATATTTTATGGATGTCCGCGACGGCGCGCGAAGCCGCGAAATCGAAGCGCCCGCGCAGCCCGGCGTCCCGCGCCGCGTCCTCCGCGCGCGCGTGGTGCGCCGCGCAATCGCTTAGGCCCAAAACGCTTATGGCTTCATTGATAAAATTGACCTTTTTGCCCACTGAGTCGATAAATGTTACATCGAGCTTGTCGCTGTATAGAATTTTTAGCGGAATGCCGGGAAAACCAGCCCCGGCGCCTATGTCGATGAGGGCAGCAGGGCTGCTGCTATCCCTGCCGCGATCGCTCCCGCCGCCGAAATCGCTCACGCCATCGCCCCAGCCGCTGCCATCGTCGCTATCACCATACTCACAACCGCCGCGATCGCCCCCGCCGTCGCCACTGTCTCCACTTCCCTCCCCGAGCAGGCGCGCAAGCTCACGCACATGCACCGCAGGGCTCAGCGAATCCAAAAAATGCTTGACGACGATCCCGTATTCGTCTTTTATGGATGTCAGGTTCATATATTTGCCGCGCTCGATCAGCAAATCCCCGAACGCGCTAAAAGCCCCGAGCTGTGATTGGTCCAGCTCGAGGCCGATGTCTTTTGCGCAACGATATAATAATGAAATTGATGATTTTTCCAAAACCAATTTCCAAGCAATTTTATGGGGTAATGCTTTCTCGCCGTGACATTTCCATTTCTTTTGATATTTTTACGGCCTGTTTTTTCGCGGCTTTGTTCTTGTACATGATCTGATCCATTTCCTCGATTACGGATTGCAAATCATTGTCGCGCGCACCGTCGATTTGGATGATCCCGTAGCTAAATTCAATATCATATCCCATCCGGTTTATTTCGTTGATCTCGCTGAGCTTGTTCCTCATCCGTACGATCGCCCGCTGGGCGGACGACTCTGTGCAGTTTTTGAATATGACGATAAATTCGTCACCGCCGAAACGGCACACGACATCTTTGTTGTCACGCACCGACGAGACAAGGGTTTCAGCGACCGTGCGTATCGCGTAGTCGCCGCTGGTGTGGCCATGCGCATCGTTGATGATTTTCAAGTCGTCCATGTCGATGAACGCGGCGCAGCAGGGCGTGCCTTCCTTTGCCTCGTACAGCGCCTCCTCGAGGGCCTGCAGGCCGAACCCCCGGTTGTACACACCTGTCAAGGGGTCCGTGGTCGCGGTCTGTTTTAGCGAGCTTTCGTGCTTTTTCCACTCGCTGATGTTATCGATCATGTGCAGGTAACCGGCATGCGAATCGGAAAAATGCACCCTGTCCGATGTGATCTTGTACCAACAGTTATTTGTCTCGTCGAATATCTCGCGGAATTTTGGGAACCCGCCGATTTCCCCCTCAAAGCTTACCTGCGCGAGATAGTCCTCTAAAATGGTGGGCATGGACGAAATGCCTTTCGGCGCGCGCGCCAAGTACTCAATCCCCCCGAAGTATTCCCTCGCGGGGCGGTTCGCATATACAATCTTCCCGTCCTGCGCGACCTCTAGCACCATAATATGCAGATTGTTCAAGGCGGACAATATTTGGTGATAGCGCCAGCTATTGACCGACCATTCCCAAGAATTGTCTTTATTTTGCGGCGTTTCAAGCTGATTAGACACCGACGCTACTTTATCTATCAAGCTGTTGAACGACTCAAACAGCGCGCCCTGATAATAGAGGCGGCTGACGACATGCCCTTTGGCCAATTGCTCCATGCTCCACGTCAATGACGAGAGCTGGGTGTGCAGCTCTTTTAGCGGGGCAGCCAAATAATTGCGCCTTCCAGGCACCGTGGCGTCAAGGTTTCCGTGGCATAGGGAAAGCATAAATGTCCTGATTTCCCCCATCTGGGAGATCAGCGTATTAAATTTCGCGAAGCACTCGTCCACCAGGCTATCGGTGATAGCAGCGTCGCCGCAACCACCGGTATCTACGTCGTTGCAACCACTGATAGCGGCGTCGCCGCAACAATTGACGTCGGCGTTGACCGCGCCGCCAACAACACCAACGCTGCTGTTGCCCTCGCCACCGCTTCTACTGCTGCCCTCGCCACCGCCACCGCTTACGCCGCCGCTTCCACCGCCGCCGTTGCGGTCGGCGCTTATGACCGCGCTTAACTGCGCCGGGGCCTTCCCCGCTAAAAGCGCATCCAGCTTATCTTTTTGGAATTTTAGAAAATCCAACTCCTTAGGTTCGCCCATCACCCGGTACCTTAATGTTATTTTGGCGCCGTCCCCCGGCCATACCTCTTATAATTCCCTTATGTCAGGCAGTATTTTTAATGTTCGCCGTAAAACGGCACGTGCGATCGCCGGTGGCCCAGCAATCGATCTCTTTGACGATAAACACCTTCCCGGTGTACGCTTCCAATATGCCGGCAATGAACCCTTCGTCATAGTCGCACACCGTCTCGTCTGTGACGGGCAGCCCCGAACAATCCAAGTCTTCCGAAACTGTCAACGTGAGCGACAGGTTGGTCAGATCGGCTTTTTCTATCCTCAATATGCCAATACGTAAATCCGCCAACTGTTTTTGCAAGTTCGTTATAAAATAATCAAAATCACCCGACAGATCCAGCACCTTGCGGGCGAACTGCAAACCGGCCAGATGGCCCGCAGCCCTGTATATCTCGGCGGACATATCTTCGCCGTATTCGCGCGATAAAATGTCTTTTAACGCATATTGAAACAATCTATAAACGATGACGGGCATCTCATACCCTAAATTGGTGCGACCTTCCCCAATATCTCCCAGCCCCTCCCAACTGAAAGACGACGGTACATTCATGTAATTCATATGATGCCCTCCTCAAATTGGCGCAGCTTTGACACTTAGCCTTATTTCAGACAAAGCCAGCTATAATATATATACCGACATAATTATTTCGGTAAACCATTTTATTCGATCTGCGCTCGCGTGAGCGCGTCGGCCACCGCGCGGTATACATCCCAATGTATTAATTTACATAGTAACAAATGCTAATAAGTTTGGCAAGACATTTTGGCTTTGTGTAATCATAATGACATTAGTCGGTTACATTGCCATATATGCCGTTGTGGTCGGATAAAATTATGCATAAAGTGTTTCTTGTATGTACCACATTGTTAAACTATTAAACATAAAATATATTTTTGAATGAACAAAAAGCTCTATATAGTTAGCGACCTCAATAGCTCCCGAGGATTTGCTGTACGACGGAGTCAAAAACCCGCTGATTGATCTGGACTTGAAACCTTGGATCGTTTTTCCACGTCTCGGTTTGATACTCGACCTGTTCAGCTTTGATGTCGCCGATAATGTCTTCCATAACTTCCTCAAACGGCATGACCTGCATGTCTTCGAGCCTCATGACATGGTAACCATATGATGTTTCGCATATGCCGACGTCGCCGACATTGCGGGCGCCGTCAAATGTCCAGTCCAAAAACCCCTGCTCAAACCCGGTGGCGCGCGTTATAATATAAATGCCGTCGTTGGAGAGATCGCCATCTTCCGAATATTCATGCACCAACTCGGCCATATCCTCGCCGGCTGCGATCCGCTCCACCATTTCCAGCGCCAGCCGCTCGGATTCCTCCTGCTCGCGCGGGGCTTCTATGTCTGGGCCTTCATAGAAAAACAAGATATGACGCACGGTCGCCTCTTCATACGACCCGATGTCCATTTCATAATACAACAGGGCGTCCTCTTCCGGTACCGTGAGCTGATCGAACTCCATCGAATAGAGATTGGTCATCAGTATCTCGGCTTCCATGATCTTTCGGAACTGGGATCTGCTAACGCCGTAGGTGGAACGCATGTACTCGTCCCCCGCTGCGCGCGCGTTCACGCCCGACATGCCCGACGCGGACATTTGATCGATGTAATCCAATTGCTCGTTGATCGTTTCTCTGTCTTCCGCCGTCAGCGCGATGCCGCGCTCCTTTGCGACTGTTTCCAATATTTTCGCTTCCGCAGCCATGTCCATCGCCTGCTGGCCAAGAGTCTCCGGCAGGCTGTAGCCAGAGGAATAATTTTGCGCCATCATCAACTGGTATGTAAATTCATACTGCGCCACTCCCGACCCGCCGACAGTCGCCACAGCGGGCTTGTATATATAAAGGAACAGCGACAGCGCCAATCCGGCGGCGGCTAACACTATGATTGTCGTGAATATCAGTTTTATTGTCTTGATGATTTTTTCGTCGTTCGCGCGGCGCTCAAGCCTCGCGCGGGACGGGCTGACGGGCGTTACGGGCGGGACCTTGCCGCTGCGGGCGCTGTTGCTGCTGCGGGCGCCGCGAGCGCCCCCAACGCTGCCTCCGCTTGCACGGTTGCTGCCGCCCCGGCCGCCGCCGCTGCGGTTGCCGCCGCCGCTACGGCTGCCAGCGTTGCCGCGTCCGCCGCCGCCGCTTTTCCCTTCGCCACCACGTTTTATGATCTTACTATCGTTAGTATTTTCCGCTTTATTGCCCCCGAAAAGTGATTTGATGCGATCAAGTGCCATATTCTTATGCCCCCATTATGTATAACGCGGCGTTAGGCCGCTAGTCAGTACGCGCGTAAAAGTATAAAACGCAAGCTGTCGAAAACGCGCCAATAAATATAATTATATGATGTAATGGGAATTCTGACAACTGTTTGCGCCGGATAACAACATATCGCATGGGCGCCGGCGCGGTTGACTATCCATTGGGTTTTGTTATAATTAGGGCACTATAATATTTGGCGCGGCAGACAGGGCAGGTTCGGCTATGGCGGGGCGACATATTGGCGGTATTTAAAATATATACAGAAGGCGCCGTATTTCAAAGCTTCGAGACGTTGAAGACCAATCGGAACAAAAGGCACAGGCGGCGCGCTTTTTTCGTTGAGGGTGTGCAAAATATAAACGCCGCCGCACGGTATGGCTGGCATTTTGAGGCGTTCATTGTCGCTGACGGCGGCGTTGAAATCGGTACCTCAACAAAGCTGTCAAATTGGGCGCAGGGCATGATGGCTACCCACCGGGGCGTGGATGTGTATGAGCTGGCCCCGGAGCTGATGCAAAAATTGAGCGCAAAAACCGACGCCTCGGAGTTGGCGGCAATCGTCCGGATGCGCGACGGTGCTGGCGGGAGCGGCGATGGTGCTGGCATGGGCGGTAGCGGCGACGGCGCGGGCATGGGCGGGAACGGCGACAGCGCGGGCGGCAGTATTTTCGTTCTTTCTGACCGCCCGTCCGGTAAAGGCAACTTGGGGACGCTGATGCGCTCTTGCGACGCGTTCGGCGTAAAGGCGCTCTACCGCACCGGCCATTCTGTCGACTTCTACGACCCCGAGGTCGTTTCGGCTTCCATGGGATCGTTCTTCGCGGTACCGTTTTATACAATTTCGACCTCCGACGCCCTGGAAAGTCTAATTTGCGGGCTGAAACAAGCGCACCCCAATCTACTCGTCGTTGGCACAAGCGCACATGGCGACACGAGCATTTACGAGATCGATCTTTCGGAGCCGCTACTGCTGCTCATTGGTAACGAAGCGGACGGCCTGTCGTGGCGCCTCAAACAGGCAGCGGACGTCATGGCGGCAATCCCGATGAGCGGCGGCGCGTTCGCTACGTCGTTGAACGTCAGTTGCGCGGCTACAGCGCTGTTGTACGAGGCGTGCCGCCAGCGGGCGGGGGCGTCGCGCCCAACGAAAGCATAGATAGCATACATAGATAGCATGGATGGATGGATAGATAGATAGCATAGATAGTTAGATAGCATACGTAGATAGCATTGATGGATAGATAGATAGATAATTAGATAGAAGAAATATTTGAAATATAAAGGAGCAGGTTACCCGTATGACCACATCGAATGAAAGACCGGCGCTGTACCTGTACAACACAATGAACAGAAAAAAAGAGGCTTTCGCCCCGATTTCGGACGACGCGGTCCGCCTCTACTCCTGCGGGCCGACTGTTTACGACACAGCGCACATCGGCAACCTGCGCGCATACATATTCATGGACAGCCTGCGACGTGCGCTGAAACGCAACGGCTACACGCTAAAACACGTGATGAACATCACGGACGTAGGGCATCTCGTATCGGACGAGGACACGGGGGAGGATAAAATGCTCAAGGGCGCCCGCGAGCGGAACAAGACGCCGTGGGAGATCGCCGAGGAAATCACGAAAATTTTCATGGACGATATAGCCGCATTAAATATAGAGAAACCGGAAATAATAGCCAAAGCCACCGAGCATATACCCCAGATGCTGGAAATGGTCGAAGCGCTCGTTGACAAAGGGTATGGGTATGAGCTGTCCGACGGCATCTACTTCGATATAAGCAAGTTCGCGGAGTACGGGCGGCTGTCGCGCCTCGATTTGGACGAGCAGATGGCCGGCGCCAGGGTGGACGTAAACCCGGACAAGCGCCACCCGGCCGACTTCGCACTGTGGATCAAGGCCCCTGCTGAACACATCATGCAGTGGGAGAGCCGTTGGGGCCCCGGCTATCCGGGCTGGCACATCGAGTGCTCGGCGATGTCGATGCACTATCTGGGCGATCGGATCGATATCCACACCGGCGGGATCGATCACATACCCGTGCATCACGAAAATGAAATAGCGCAGTCCGACGCATACGCCGGGAAGCGCGTGGTCAACACTTGGATGCACGGCGAGTTTTTGCAGGTGGACAACGGAAAAATGTCTAAAAGCTTGAAAAATAATTACCTTGTAGAGGACCTGCGGGCAAAGGGCTACAGCCCCCTCGCATATAGATATTTTTGCCTTAACGGGCATTACCGCAGCAAATTGAATTTCACCTGGGAGAGCATGCGCGCGGCGGCAGTGGCGTACCGGCGCTTTATCGAAGGCGCCCTGGCCCATAGGGGCGAAGCGGCGCAAAGCGGCGCCGCGGATGGCGCGGTTGGCGGTTCGGCGGGCGCCGCCGCGGATGGCGCAGCGGATGCGGACGATTCTGCGGACGCGGGCGATAGGGATAATATCGCATCATATATAACTGGTATGGCGGAATCTTTCGACGCCGCCGTTAACGACGATCTTAATATCCCAAAGGCGCTGGGCATCGCATGGCAGCTCATCAGACGCCCGGAAAAATCGGATGCGATATTCAACCTGCTCCTCAGCATGGACGAAGTGCTGGGCCTGGGCTTAAAGGAAGCCGCTTCCGATCCGCGCGGAACGGGCGCGCAGCCGGTAGAAGAGGATGTTCCGCCGGAAATATTGACATTGGTCAAAGAGCGTGAAACCGCGCGCACAGCAAAGGACTGGGCCAAATCGGACGAACTACGCGACCTGATAAAAAGCAAAGGTTACGCCGTGACAGATTCTAAAGAAGGCGCAAAAATTGCGAAAATATAAAAGGTTGTGAAATGCTAACAAAACTCAGGCAGCTTGTCCGCGACGGCGAGGGGCTTACCGTTGAGTTCAAACGTTGCACAAACGAACTCTCAAACAGTGTTTTTGAAACGGTTTCGGCATTTTCAAACCGATACGGCGGCTATCTTTTGCTCGGCGTCGAAGACGATGGAACAATCAGCGGTGTGAATCCGAAGTCTGTGCGAGGCATAAAACGCAATTTCACAAACACGCTAAACAACACGCAACGTTTTGCGCCTACACTGTTTCTCGCGCTTGAAGAAGCGGAAATTGACGGTGAAATCATATTATGGTGCTATGTTCCCATCAATTCACAGATTGTAATGTTCGGCGGCAAAATATTCGATCGCGCCGAAGATGGCGATATGGACATAACCCGAAACTCTAATATGGTGGCTCATATACACCAGCGCAAAGTGGCAGACTATTCGGAGCGCAAGATATTCCCCTACGCAAAAGAAAGCGATTTTGAATTTAAGCGGCTTATGCCGCTTGTGCGCAGGCTTGCTGTTACCTACCGCACGGACCATCCATGGGAGAAAATGAGTGATGACGAAATCCTAAAAAGCGCAGGATTATTTCAAAGCGAACCCGAATCCGGCAAATCAGGTTATACCCTTGCGGCTGTACTGCTGTTCGGGCGCGCGGAGCTTATACGAGCTTGCACCCCGAACTATGTTACTGATGCCATTTGCCGACGTGAAAACCTTGAACGATACGATGACAGGCTTATGGTTTCAGTTAATTTGATAGATGCTTACGACCAACTAATAGAGTTTATCAGCAAGCATACGCTTGATAGATTCTTCCTAGTTGACAACCAGCGCGTCAGCGTGAGATCCTGGATTGCCCGTGAACTTGTAAGTAATATTCTCGTTCACCGTGAATTTACGAGCGCGTTTCCTGCGAAAATCATTATTGAACGCGACCGCATTGTAACGGAGAATTGGTGCTTGCCGAAATCCCCCGGTAAGATAGACCCAAATGCGTTTACGCCATACCCAAAAAACCCACTGCTCGCAAGCTTCTTCATCAATATTGGGCGTGCCGACGTGCTTGGCTCGGGAGTTCGGAATTTATATAAATACACAAAGATTTATTCGGGCGGTGAACCTGAGCTTATCGAAGGCGATGTTTTCAAAACGATTGTGCCGCTTGAATTATCGGACATATCTATGTACGATAACGGTATAATGTCCGATAAAATGTCCGATAATCTCAATTTGTCCGATAAAATGTCCGATAATCTCAATTTGTCCGATAACACTAATATATCCGATAATATGTCCGATTATCTAAATTTGCCCGTTAAACTCGATATGTCCGATAACGGTATCATGTCCGATAAAAAATACCGCGCCGCGCTTATTTCTTATCTGTCTAAAAACGGAGAGATCAGCGCAACAGAGGCGGCAGCGATTATTGGACGCACAGCTAAGACCGCTCGTCGCGTACTTCTTCAGCTTGTTGACGAGGGTATTATTGTTGCAACCGGGGCGAACCGAAACCGTAAGTATAAAATAATCGGGAAATGATTAATTTTATAATCATTAAAATGTTTGGTAATACTGAAGCAAATTAAATTATGGTGCGTTTTTGGGTATAAACCTTTTGAGATAATTGTAAGTATTAATTTACTATCACATCGGCGCGAGAGCCGGAGCGGCTGCGCGTGATGCGGATTTGCCGGTCGATCCGTGCTGCCAGATCGCCCACATGTGATATCACGCCTATCACCCTGTTCCCCGCTATCTCCTGTAGCGTCGATATCGCGACGTCCAGGGACTCCGCGTCGAGCGAGCCGAACCCCTCGTCGATGAACATGGCATCGAGCCTCACCCCGCCCGCAGCGTGCTGCACGACGTCGGAAAGCCCCAGTGCGAGTGCGAGCGACGCCTTGAACGATTCGCCGCCCGACAAGGTGCGCACGTCCCTGCGCCTGCCTGTATAATGGTCGTGCACATCCAGCTCCAGCCCGAACTGAGCCCGCCTATCGCCCGCCTCCGTCCTGCGCAACAGCTCATAGCGGTCTTGGCTCATACTGGCAAGGCGGCGGTTCGCTGCCCGCAGGATGCGCGAAAAATACATCGAGAGCAGCCACACTTCGAACGTTATCTTCACTTTGCCGGGCAGCTCCCCGTTGGCAGTCCCCGACACGGCAAGGGCCGACGCCCATTGAGATTCTTTTTGCGCCATCATCCGGTTGGACTCGTTCAAATCGCGGAGCGCCGCGCAGTTCGCCTCATACGCTCCGCGCATGGAAGCCAGGCTGCGGTCGAGGGCGTCGGCATTTTGGGCCGCTTCCTCTCCCCTCGCCATCAATGCCGGCAAATCCACATATTCATGCCA
>Ga0099364_10003316_pt1 | contig 24996 bp, 17 predicted proteins | sample TergutTh196P3_FD_73070 | JGI IMG/M metagenome (GOLD analysis project Ga0099364, IMG submission 73070) | Microcerotermes parvus P3 segment gut microbial communities from Pointe-Noire, Republic of the Congo - Th196 P3 | ecosystem: Host-associated > Arthropoda: Insects > Digestive system > Gut ...
AACGTAATATTGAATATACGATCAGTGACTGGGACGGGAACATAATCAGGAATTAGGAGTGAGGAAGCAGGAGTTAGGAAGCAGGAATGAGGAAGTATAAAAAATTTTTTACCTTTAGCATAACAATTATTTTTTTTATAACTCTTATTTTAAGTTCTTGCCGGAGCGGTGCTGCGGCTGCCGGAAGACTGGATCCGCCCAGAGCCGTCAGGGAACTCCGGCTTGATGATATTGTTAGGTATGTGGAAACAGATCCGGCAATGGCGATTCATTTACTGGAAGTGTATGGAATAATTTACAGCTCCGATTCTCCCTTTCAGGATAACCCGGAAGTTAGGAACAGGCTGGATTCACTAAGGGAAAGTGCAGCAGAAAGCATGAAGGCTGCACAGATTAGGGCAATTGAAGAAGAAAGGTGGATAGATGCAGCATCTCTTGCAAGATCACTTTCACGGCTTGGTATTATTGTTGACAGTACCGGTGAGGAACCGGATATTTTTCTTGAATATGCAAAAATCCAGCTTTCTGAAAGAAATTACCTTTCTGCTTTTCTTGCAGCTGCACAGTCGCATAACTTAAGGCCGCTTGCGTTTGATGATGCCCTGCTTTTTCTGGAAAGTGCGGCTGAGCAGAGGCAAAGACGTACTGCGGCTTTTTTTCTGGACATTATTGACAGTATTGATGACAATCCCGGTATTTCACAGGAAATCAGAACTTATGCAGAAGGAAGGGATACTGCTTCTGACATGATCAGGGGAGCGGCAACTGTTCTGGTGGACAGGGGCATACGTATAGATAGGGGAATGGGAGTCCCGGACAGGGTTATAGGTTCTGCCTTTTTTATCGATTCATCCGGTCTTTTAGTTACAAACTACCATGTGATTGCAAGCGAGGTAGATCCAACTTTCCGGGGCAATTCACGGCTTTATATCCGTTTGGGAGACAGTACCAGTCCGCGTATTCCTGCCAGGGTAATTGGTTATGACAAGGCTATGGATCTGGCTATTATTAAAGCGGAAATCACCCCTGAATATGTTTACTCTGTAATTGACTGGGTTGTTCCGGAGATAGGGGAACAGATACTTGCAATAGGTTCTCCTGTGGGGCTGGAAAGAACCGTTACACAGGGCATAGTTTCCGCACTGGGACGGCGGTTTTTACAAATTGGGGATGTTATTCAGATAGATGCAGCCGTTAATGCCGGTAACTCCGGCGGCCCCGTTGTGGACATGAACGGACGCCTTATCGGGATTGTATTCGCCGGCATAGAGCAGTTTCAGGGTTTGAACTTTGCCGTCCCTTCACAGAGGCTGGCTGCTGCTCTGCCTGAAATGCTAGCCGGCGGTAAGGCGGAAAGACCCTGGCTGGGTTTATCCCTTGCAGAAACCCTGGATGGAGCTGAAATTATTTATGTTGCACCTTCCACTCCGGCAGCTGAGCAGCAAATTCGTGAAGGTTCCATAATAAGAAGCATAAACGGAGAAATTGTAAGAGCTGCTCAGGGTGCATTAATACCTGCCCTGCAGGACAGGTTATTCTCATTAATGCCGGGGGAACTGGTTAATCTGGAAATTATTGATCCTGATGGAAATATAAAAGAACATATAATAAGACTTGCTTTAAGACCGGATATTCCAATGCTCTATGCTGCCAGGAGAGATACCAGAGAACGCCTGGTTGCTCCGCTCTTTGGTCTGATTCTGTCTCCAAGAGCTGCAAGGGGGATTTTTTCTCCTGCATATCAGGTAAGGAGGGTAATCCGCGGTTCCATAGCAGATGAGGCAAATTTTTCAGAGAATGATCCTCTTACCATAAGAAACTTCAGGATCCTGGAGGATGAGGGGATTGTATTATTGGATATTGACATAAGACAGCGCCGTATGGGTTTTATGGAGGCAAGTATGCGGCTGCCTGCCTTGCTGGACACCCCCGATACACTGTAGAATTATTAATTAATGAAAAAGACACCATTGGAAAGCTTGGCTTCCAGCAAGGAAGGGATGGCTCTTATATCTCTTATATCTGCTGAAATTGATAAAGCAAAAAATGACTCTGATTTTTCATCCTTAAAAGACTGGCTGGAAATCGGAAATTATGTAATAAAAAAATTTGAAGAAGAGAAGAGGGAAGAAAATTTTATTACTGAAGGTGATTCCCTTTCTCTTAGCCCGGAATCTTATGAAAATAAATTTACCCCAGAAGCAGCTGCATCCATATTAAATTCCAGCATTGTTTTCTGCAATGTAATTATATCCGGAAGCGAAGCTGCCATTGGTCTAAAGTATGATGAAGAAAATATGTTTGCGCCTATGATAGTTTTCCTGGAAAAATTTGAATCTGCTGCTGCCCTGGTCTGGGCAGGGGAAAACCTTGGAGTCCCCATAGTAAAAAATGATCTTCTGGCAAAAAACTTATTGTCATACGGGAAGGCGGGAGCCTCAGTTCCCGAGGCCTGCTACAGGGATGTGTCTCTTGCACTGGCAAGATCGAGTTTAGCAGGGCAAAAACGCCTTCACAGAAATTCCAAGAGAGCCAGGTTAAGCGGAACGGTAAAAATCACCTCTCCCCTGTATGTGGAAATGGGTGAAAGACTTTATACACTGTCAGGAGAAGAACCCGGCAGAAAAATACTGTTGATTACACATCTGGATGCATTAAGGCTGAAGCTTGAAAACCTTCTGGGTATAAAAATGCCTCAATTTCGCATAATAAAAAATCAGGAACTTGACCCGGATACCTATATTATTTTCTTTAAAGGACTGGAAGCAGGAAGAGGCAGGCTGGAACTGAGCTGGTATTCCGGCTTACAACAGATGATTGTCAGAAATGAAAATTTAAAAACAGCAGCTAAGTCTGCCATGTCCATAATAATAAAACATGTTAAAGATGTAATTAACCTGCGTTCTCCTGAACTCTTGGGAAGAGATGAGGTAGACGCAATTCTGGAAGCAGCGGAAGAAAAATATCCCATAGTATGCAGTGAGGCAAGGAGTCTTGTTTCCCTTGGCATGATACGGGATATTTTACAGAACCTTGTGAGTGAGCAGGTTTCCATAAAGCCCATCGCAGTTATTCTGGAAACAATAGCCGACTGGAGCAGCTTTGGTCCTGCTCCCATAGAAACGATAATTGAGCAAATCCGCCTTTCGCTCAAAAGGCAGATATGCCTGGATTATGCTAATGAAAGATTGGTTCTAAAAGTCCTTACCATTAATGCTGATATGGAAAAATTGTTCCTGGATTATTCACTGGGCATAAGCTCAGATGCATCTGAAGAAACAGAAGGTACAGGGGGAATTGATGATTGCGTTAACACCATCTCCTTGGAAGCAGATAAAATGAAAGAAATGGGATACCCTCCGGTTATTTTATGCACTCCCAGGATTAGATTTATTTTAAGGGAATGTACCAGAAAAAAAATTCCTTCATTGGCAGTTCTGTCTTATCTGGAAATCCTGAAAGATATAAAAGTAGAACCCGTCAATGAAATTAAATTAAACGGAAACTTGAATGCCTGATACCCGCAATTTTTGTATTATTGCTCATATAGACCATGGAAAATCAACTCTCGCTGACAGGCTCATTCAAAAAGGACAGCTTGTAGATGACAGGAATTTTCAGAACCAAATTCTGGATAATATGGATATTGAGCGTGAAAGGGGAATCACAATTAAAAGCCAGGCAGTATGCATTCCATATACCGATTCTGACGGAAAGGAATATATCTTAAACCTTGTAGATACGCCGGGGCATGTGGATTTCACATACGAGGTATCCAGGGCAATAAATTCCTGCGAAGGTGCACTTTTACTTGTGGATGCAGCCCAGGGGGTACAGGCACAGACTCTTTCCAATATGTATTTGGCACTGGAACATAACCTGGAAATAATTCCTGTAATAAATAAAATTGATATGCCTGCGGCAGACATTCCTAGTGTCAAGGCTCAAATTGACAAGGATCTGGGATTGGATTCATCGGGTGCCCTGCTTGTTTCTGCCAGAAACGGGACAGGAGTAGATGAGCTTTTCGATGCCATAATTCAGCGTATTCCTCCCCCGGGCGGTAAAGCAGATTCTCCCCTCAGCGCCCTGATTTTCGACTGCCATTATGATCCCTACAGGGGAGTAGTAGTCCATTTGCGTGTTTTTGATGGCAGCTTAAAAAAAGGAATGACCATCCGCTTTATGTCAAATAATGCCGAATACGAAGTAGAAACTACAGGTGTGTTTAAACTGGCACTGTCGGAAAATCAGGGCTTGAGTGCAGGCGATGTGGGGTATTTTATTGCAGGTATTAAAACAGTGAGTGATGTAAGGGTAGGGGATACTGTTACTTCTGCCGCAGCCCCCTGTGAAAAAGCACTGCCGGGATTCAGGGAAATAAAGCCTGTAGTCTTTTCTTCCATTTACCCTACAGATACCAACGAATATGAGGAACTTTTAAGCAGCATAGAGAAACTTAAATTAAACGATGCATCCCTGGTTTATGAAAAGGATTCATCGGCAGCCCTGGGCTTTGGTTTCCGCTGCGGTTTTCTGGGGCTTTTGCATCTGGAAGTTGTACAGGAAAGACTGGAAAGGGAATTTGATCAAAATGTAATATTCACTGCCCCTTCTGTGAAGTATAAAATCCGCCTTAAAAACGGAACTGAAGTAATGGTAGATAACCCCATGGATTACCCGGATGAGGGTCAGATAGAAAGTGCGGAAGAGCCCTATATAAGGGCAGCTGTAATTACACCGACTGCTTATCTGGGAAATATTATGACCCTCTGCATGGAAAAAAGAGGGGTTCAGACAAATATGAGCTACCTTGATGAAAAGAGGGTGGAGCTTGTCTATGATATGCCTCTGGCTGAAGTTCTTTTTGATTTTTACGATCGTTTGAAAAGCACCAGCCGGGGTTATGCTTCATTTGATTATGATCTTACCTCATACAAGGGTACAGATCTTGCAAAAATAGATATACTCCTAAACGGCAAGGCAGTGGATGCCCTCTCCCAGCTTGTTTTTAAGGCAAAGGCCTATGAGAGGGCAAGGACCATCTGCGAACGCCTGGTGGACGAGATCCCCCGTCAGCAGTTTAAGATCCCCATCCAGGGTGCTATTGGAAGCCAGATTATTGCCAGGGAAACCGTACATGCCCTGCGGAAGGATGTTACTGCTAAGTGCTACGGCGGTGATATTACCCGCAAACGCAAGCTTCTGGAAAAGCAAAAGGAAGGGAAAAAGCGCATGCGCATGGTGGGTGATGTAGAACTTCCGCAGAATGCCTTTCTGGCTGTGCTTAAAACCAAGGATGAGTAAGATCGCTCAGAACCCTCTCCCAAAGGCTTATAAACGGGTCTATTTCCATTCTAACCCTTTTTAAAAAACCCAGATCTGTTCCGCCGGGACGTCTTCCTCCGGCTCCTGCACAGTCGGGAAAATGCGCCCATAAATAATCCGCAGTGTCCAGTAATTCTTCCAGTTTCTCCGGCTGCAAAACTGCTTCGCCGGTTAGGATTTTTTTTATGGCATTCAATATTTCAAGTTCATTACCAATAAAACTTTCTGCCCTTTCTTTCATTTCTTCGTTATGCGAAATATTTTTTTCACTTTCCTGTTTTAATGGAGAAGTTTCCATATTCATATCTGTGCTAAGTATGTTAAATGCCTCTGCCATGGAAATTGTTTTTACGCCCAGGGGAAGACCGGAGCTTATGATATCCAGAATTCTTTCATTACCGCCGAATTCTTCATGAAAAATTTTCTGGTAGTTTCTAAGAGCTGGATCGCTTCGCACATCATTCCCTGTTTTGGATTTTGTGCTGAAGCTTCCCTCCCTTAATACTGCCTGGGAATTTATCATGCTTTTAAAGCGGCTGTGTTTTCTTTCCAGCTCCCTGTGCCCCGGGGTGGATCTTGCATGGAAAGCATCCAGGCTGAATGAAAAATCCAGGCCGCCTGTGATAATAGTGCCTGTTCCGCTTTTTAATGCAAGAGAAACTGCACTTAAACCCACCGAACCCAGGGGCGGAATCATGTCCGGGAGGAAACCCGCTTTTTTTAACCGTTCAAAGATCCTTAGACTGATCCATGGTGTAAAAAAAACAAAGTTTTTCCCGTCCAGTACATTTAAAGATCCCGGCAGTGCAGAAAGATCAACAGCAGCATCTGTCTTTTGCCCCCTTCCTCCCACAAAGGCTCTGAGGTTCCAGTGCTGGCACTCCAGGATTACTGTTAAATCCGGTTGTATGCCTCTTTCATAAAGGGCAGGAAGACAGGTGTCTGCACAGATAATTTTAAAATGCCTTTCTTTAATTCCCGGAATTTTTCCATTCCATGTTTTCTGTAAAAAATTAAGTAAATCATCCAGTGAAGGTCCTGCTCCCAGCACCAAAACCGGATATGACGAAAAATCCAGATCGGAAATTGTTTTAGAATTTATCATTAAATTAAAATTTGAAATAAAATTCTTTATGTATAAGCGTCCCAGGCGTATCAATGTCATGGCATTGCTCCATTCCAGTGATATTTCCCTTTTTATTAATGTTTCTATACTCTCATAAAGATCACTGTATAGCTGCCAGCCCCCTGTTAATTTTAAAACTTCTATGCGGCGGAACTGCCGCTCCCCCCATGTCTTTTTTATATACAGGCATGTTTCTTCGGGACTGGCGGCTTTAATTAATTTTAGTAAATTTTTGTCATTGTCAGGTTTTCTTAAAATTGCGATGTCATTAAATGCTGTTTTTGATATATCCAGTAGGTGATCATCTGCCTCTATGCATAATACTGCCGAGTTTTGGAATTCTAAGTTTGAGCTAAGTCTATCCAGAAGAAGCGGCAGCCCGTAACCGTAAATTGGAGAAGGACAAATATACAGGGTTCTGTCCCTCAGTGTGATTCCGGATATAAATTTTTCAGCCTGTTTTTCCGGATTAAAGCGTGTTAGTAGTGTTTTTCCCTTATAAACCAGCTTTTACCCCCAGTTCAGGGTCAGTTCATCCCCCAGAAAACCCTGCTGTAAACTTCGTCAAAATTGTTTTCCAGCCTGGTATTATTCAGGAAGTAATTTCTGTAAATTGAATCAAAAGAGCTGTTTATCCATTCAGGGTAGTATGATTCCAAATACCAGGTGTCATACTCATCCAAAAGGATCTCTTCTGTGGGGTAAAGGATCATTACATTGCCGCCTATTACCCTGGGAACAGAAACTGTGTTTATGGGAGTGGAAAATGCCAGATCCCAAAAAAAGGTATTTGAGCCTGCACCTGATAATTCAGGAATGCCGAAACCTGCTACAGAAGAAAACAGGGCAATGTCTCCAAAGTTAATGGGAACCGGGCCAAAAGACTGAACTGTCAGCCCCATTGATAAGGCTGCTTCCTCAAAACCGTAAAGCACTGCCTGTGTACGGAAATTCTCTGCCTGTTCTTCCAGCCAGTCTTCCACATAGCCTCTGTGGCTGTCCATAATATAACTGCGTACACTTATTAACTGGAACTCATCTTCCGGGTCCATGGGTCTGGCTGCCTGATTGGCTCTGAAAAATGCCCAGCCGCCGTAAGGTGTCATGACCAGATCGCTCACACTGCCTGGTGCCAGGAGTGATACATTTATTCTGTCCTGCTCGTTTAAAATTTCCCATCTTAGTTCATGGGAAAGCCATATCCCCATATCACCGCCCCTGTCAGCAAACATATCCTGGGAATTGTTAAAGGCGGCTTCTTCAAATGATATGGCTCCGCTTCTCACTGAATTTAAGACCTGCTGAGCATCTCTTTCACTGGAATTTATTGTTATCATGGAAAGATGTACTTCTGAAAAAAGTGATGAATTCTCCATGGCGTATGCAATTACTTCTGAATCCGGAAATGTTGATGCAGAAAATGATACCAGATCAAAACTTCGTCTTCTGGAAGACATGGAAGCAATAAAAGATGCCTCTTCGGAAGAGATCCTCAGGCTTGCCAAATCCCCCATATAATAATTCATGGCAATACTTTCCTGAATTTGCTTCCATAAGGCTAACCTGGAACTATCATCCATTGACCTGTACCTGGTTCTGGAAAACTGCCCGTTTTCCTGAAACATGGGCAGTGAGGCTACTTCCCTGTCCACTACATCTTCGGGGGCTGTAAACCCTGCACGGCTCATTTCATCAAGTATTCCGGCACGCACAACAGTGTCCTCAAATGCCAGACGCCATATCCAGTACTCCATCTCCATATAACTGGGATCATCGGGGGAAACCTGAAAATGCTGGGCATAGGAAACGACTGACTGGTGAAAAAAATTATTCATGGCAAATTGTATTGGAGTTCTGTTATATCTGCCGAATTCAAGATCCGAGGAACCAAGGAAATCAAAATTAATGCCCCCAAAGACAAAGGCAATGAAAATTACTATTAAAATTAAAAATGTCCCTATATAGAGAAATGGTTTATTCTTTATGTTTTGGATAAATTCAGATTTATTACTGTCATCCCGTTTATCGGATTGTGCTTTCTTTTTGGATGCCATTTTTTTCTCCGTTAAATTTTTCTGCTGAATAGGATAATCATAATAACATAAATAAAAGATGATGGTCAACTTATCTCTGCTTCGCTTTGCTGCTTATATGGTATAGACATATTTTCACCCAGGATTTACATTCAAAACAGGAGAAATTATGAACCAGTACATAATTAAAGGCGGTTACCCCATAAACGGAACCATAAAAGCCAGCGGTAATAAAAATGCCGCCTTACCCTGTATTGCAGCAGCTCTTCTGACAGATGAACCGGTTTACTTAAGCAATGTCCCTGAAATTGAAGATATACATGTTATTCTGGATATATATAGATCTCTTGGAGGAGAGGCTGTTTCCATGGAGCCAAATGTCTGGAAACTCTCTACCGGAAATATCAAAAATTCCGAAATTTCCCGGGAATTGGCAATGAAAATTAGGGCTTCAATTCTCTTCGCCGGCCCTCTCCTTGCCAGAACCGGCAGGGTAGTACTGCCTCCGCCCGGCGGGGATGTTATAGGCAGGCGGCGCCTGGACACCCATTTTCTCGCGCTTACAGAACTTGGCGCAGAGGTGGAAATTGATGATTCGTTTGTCTTTACCAGTTCCGGTCTAATAGGGGCAGATATATTCCTGGATGAGGCATCCGTAACAGCAACGGAGAATGCCATAATGGCAGCTGTACTTGCAAAGGGTGAAACCATCCTGACAAATGCTGCAAGCGAACCCCATGTACAAGATCTCTGCAGAATGCTCAAGGCAATGGGTGCCTCCATAGAAGGAATAGGTTCAAATATCTTAACGATTAAAGGTGTAAAAAAACTTAATGGCTGTAAATTTGAAATTGGTGCAGATTTTATGGAAGTGGGTTCGTTTATAGGGCTTGCTGCTGCTACAAAGGGGGAGTTGTATATAGAGGGAGCAGTCCCCAGCGATCTCCGACCTGCAAAAATTGCCTTCAGTAAGCTGGGAATAAGCTGGAACCATGAAGGGCGTCTGCTTCATGTCCCTGCCAAACAGCAAATGGAAGTAAATCATGACCTGGGAGGCATGATCCCTAAAATTGACGATGCACCCTGGCCTGGATTCCCGCCGGATCTGACCAGTATTATCACAGTAGTTGCTACCCAGGTTAAGGGAACAGTATTGATTCATGAAAAGATGTTTGAATCCAGAATGTTTTTTGTAGATAAACTAATTGCCATGGGTGCGAGAATTGTGTTATGCGATCCCCACAGGGCTGTTGTTTCCGGTCCCACCAGACTCACAGGATCAGAACTCCAAAGCCCCGATATCAGAGCCGGTATGGCAATGGTAATAGCCGCCATGTGCGCAAAGGGGGAGAGTCAGATTCACAATGTATATCAGATAGAACGGGGTTACGAGGATCTCGTTAAAAGGCTTTCATCTTTAGGGGCAAGGATAAAAGTAGCGGAATAATTTGCCTCACTCAATAATTCTATATATCTCCCTAATTATTTCATCCATGCTCTTGTCATAATATACATAGCCATAAGAAACCGCGGCGGACAGTACCCTTTTGCCGTATTCCCGGGTTTCAGTAAATTCTACAGATTCCAGGAACAGATCCAGGGGGAGGGGACCCCCTGCAGCATCCTGTGCCTGCCAGCGGCGGAGGTTTCCCTGACCGCCGTTATACGCTATAAGTGCAGGCATGATACTCCCCATTAAGTTGGTGAGGTTTCTTAAATAAAAAGCTCCTATATGGACATTTATTTCCGGCTCGCTGAAGTTTGCCCCCCTGTAATCCGGTCCGCCTGCCCTGAAAAGCCTGCCTGCCATATCCTCCGCCGTTGCAGGCATTAACTGCGAAAGCCCCAAAGCGCCTACTCTGGAAACTGCATTGGCCATAAAATGACTTTCGGTATGTATTAGACCAAAGAGGATCTCTGCTTCAAAGCCATACTCAAAGGCATGTCTTTCAATAACTTCCATATATAAGCGGGGATAAAGCAGGTAAAGATCCTGCCGGTTTAATTCATAATCATCACGCCTGGCGTAACGGGCAGTAAAGTTTATTGATTCCTGTAAGCGTCCTGCTTCTGCCATCGCCTGAGATATCGCCCTTAGTTCATTTATTGATAATTCATTTTCCCTTGCATTAATAAATGTCCTGGCATAAGATGCTGCACCATACTCATAAAAGCCCAATAAAAATTCCAGTTCGCTTCCGGAAAATACTGCAGCAGGATTTTCATCTCCTAAAATAATTTCCTCTCCCAGTTTATTAGCCGCCATTGATCCATAATAAATGGAATTCTCAGCTTCGGTAAATGTAAGCCTGAAAAAAGATTCAACACTGTTCTCGCCGGGAATGAAACCTTCTTCAATGGCTCTTCCCATTATCCAGGCATACTGTGCAAGTACAGGTCCTTTGGTATTTCTTTCCAGTATATAATATAGTTCCGATATTCTGTCCCACTGCCTTTGTCTTACAAGGAAACTGGCTATTCTATCCATAATAGCAGAGAAGGTTGACATATCGTTCCAGTGTTCGATGGTTTCCATAGCCAGATCTACTGCAGCCTCCTGATCCATTGCCAGAAGGTCTGTTAATAAATACCAGTAAACTGCATCGGACTGTACTTCGTTAGGTGCAAATTCCAGAGCCCTGTAAAAATATTCCATGGACTCGTTTAAATTTCCCATGGCTCTGATTATCCTTCCTGCATAGAAGAAAACCATAAATTTGCTTAAATCTAAATTTTCACTGTCCATGACATAAGAATCCGGGTTATCAAGCATTGCCGACCAGGCTCTGAAGAGATCGGCTCCCTCGCTTCTGACACCGGAGGTATACTGAAAGCCTCTGCCCAGATACCCTATTAAACTGGCAGGATGGCGGAAAAATATCATGCCGCCGTCTTCCAGAGAAGGAGTTAAATTCCTTATTGCAAGTCCGTAATCGTCTGGTCTTAACCTGACCGGAATAACAAGGAGTTCATTTACATTCAGGGGACTGTTGTCAAAACTGTATGTATTTAATACCCAGCGTAAAAGACCGGCTTGTTCAGTATTAAATAAAATTGAAATAATTTCTTCTCCGGTTTTCTGATCGTCATAAAGTCCAGTTTTGTATGCAGAAAAAAAGTATAAGGCACTGTCCCAGTCCGAATAACGCCTGTCTTTTTCAGAAGCCGAGTATACGAAATTTCCCAGCAGTCTGATAACATCGTTATACTGTCCCAGGCGATAGTGTACAGCTGCCCTTAATGTATGAACTGCATAATTTTCCCTATATGCCCGTTGGTTTAATACCCGCAGCAGATCGCTCATTACAGAATTATTTAAGGACTCAAGTATCAGAGGAATGAGTCTTAGAGCTGCTTCCCTTTGAACAGGAGGGGAGGGACTCCCCAGGGCGGCTGCAAATAAAAGTATTTCCAGGTTTCTGGCATAAGGTGAGGGATTTTGGCTTACCAATAATCCTGCATAAAATGGAGCACCCGGATGTATGCTGATAAGTTCGGCGAGTCTGGATCTTGCCTGTGCAAAATTGTCCGGTAAATCTGCCTGAAAAATGAAGCTTAAATCTCCGTTTTCAAGCAGAGCCCTTGCTTCTTCCAGGGGAATCTGCAAAACCTGCTCAGAATCGCAGGCAGAGAAAATCACCAGTAAAACTATAGCAAGAAAAATAAACCTTAAAACCGGTCCTGGATTATTTTTTATCCTTGATTCCTTTTAGTTTCTGGGCGGGACCCTTATGGTTCTGCCTGCAATTATTCTATCCGGATTCGGGATATTATTAAACCTTGCAATATGCGGATACAGCCAGGGGTTTCTGTAGAATGCCTCGGCTATGTCCCAGAGCGTATCTCCCCATCGTATGGTATAAAGCACGCCTTCCCGCGGTATTACTGCCGGTACTCTATAAGACGCGACAGGAGGGTTCCTTGTCCGCTGTACAGGAGCAGGTACCGGAGCTGTTGCTGGTGCCTGAATTACTGGCGGCGGAGCTGCCGGAGCCGGTAGTGCAGGCTGAGCGGTCTGAGCCGGAGGTGTTTGAACCTGCGGTTCCTGTGCCGGGGGTGCCTGTTGTGTGATTTCCTGTGCTGTCGGCTCCCTTGCAGGGATAGGATCAACACCGCTTCTAAGAAGTAATAGCCATACTGCCAGACCAAGTGCCGTTACAATTAATGCAATGCAAATTATCATCAGCCAGGGGAACTTCTTATTCTCTTCTTTAATGGTTCCGGCTCTTTCGTAAAGGCCCCTGGGAATGGATTCCCCAGAGTCCAGTTCAAAATCCGGAATTTCATCATCCTGATTATATTCGTCAAGTGAGCTAAGAGAGATATTTAATGACTGCTGATCTCCTCCGGAAGACGGATCCAGATCCGTTGCATCTGCCCTTATTTCTCCATTTTTCGTGGAAGTTATGATTAATTCTATCGATGGGTCACCCTTGGGACAAGGTTTAATATTTTCCATTAATAAACTGCCAATATACTGGGCATCTGCCATAGTACAGGAAATGCTTCTATATAGATCAATTTGTACGCTGGGCTGCTTATCATGAACGGTTGTGAGAACCAGCCGTTTTTTTACCGGAGAGTATTCCTCCACTATGGGATAAAATTCTCCATTAGCAATTTTAATACCAATAGTTGCTGCCACCGGACTTTCTCCTATTAAGATTCTACTAATATTATCGGTTATTATTTACAAAAAGTCAGTATTATCCGATAATAATAACATGGATTTTCTCATTCCCGTAGTAATGGGCGTTATTGGGATTTCGGTGGTTATTATCCTCTTCATGGTCTTTAAAGACCGCTCAGGCAAGGGAGGAGTTCAGCGTGCAAAAGGCCGGGATGCAATAATCAGAAATGCAAACAGGCGGCTGGATGCCAACCCCAGGGATCCCGAAGCTCTGGCAGCCCTGGGTGACCTTTATTATAACGAAGAAAACTGGGATCAGGCTCATAAGGCTTATGCAAACCTGGCTGAACTTGGAACTGCAACAGATAATTTTGATGTAAACCTTAAATTTGGGATGGCATCATTAAAGCTGGGTAATATCGAAGACGCCTTTAAGGGTCTTAATAATGCAAGAAGAATAAACCCCAACAACTTTGAACTGGCATATAATTTGGGTGTTTTGGAATTCCAGAGAAAAAATTATGATAAGGCGATACAGATATTGAGCCAGGCGAGGGTACAGGATCCCGAGCATGCTCCCACTTTAAGAACCCTTGGCCATGCTTATTTCAGGATGAAAAAGAATAAAGAGGCCATGACCCATATCCGTAAGGCAATAGACCTGGCTCCGGATGATAAGGAATCCCTTTTTACCCTGGCGGAATGTTACTACGAGGCAAATCAGACAGAGCAGGCTCTGCGTGTGTTCAATCACCTGAGGGGAGATCCTGCCATGGGAGCGAGTGCCTGTCTTACCTGCGGTCAGATCAATGCAGACGGCAGGCAGTACGAAAAAGCTATCCAGGATTTTGAACTTGGCCTAAGGCATGAAAATATCAGGGCGGATGTCCGTATAGAACTCCGTTACAGGCTGGCGACCTGTTATTTAAAAGTAAACGATATCGCAAAGGCATTGCCCCTCTTTAAGGCAATACAGGCGGAAAATCCAACCTATAAAGATGTTGCCATGCTGATTGGGAAGTACCAGGAACTAAATGCAAATAAAAATTTACAGATTTTCCTGATGGCTCCCTCCGGCGACTTTGTTGCTTTATGCCGTAAAATAGTCATGAGTTATTATCCCAGGGCAAAGGTGAAAATTACCAATATTTCAGTTAACAAAAATGAATGGGCGGATATTCTGGCGGAAGTAGATACATCCAAATGGTCAGATATGATTATGTTCCGTTTTATTCGCACCCAGGGTTCCATCGGCGAATTAATAGTAAGGGATTTTCATTCACATTTAAAAGAAGTAAAGGCCGGTAAGGGTATATGTATAACTGTCGGCGGCTTCTCCGAAGAGGCCAAAAGGTATACCGAGGCGCGTCTTATTGATTTAATAGAAAAAGAAAGGTTTTTTGCTATTTTAAACACCGTTGATGCAAGGGTTGCCCAGACTGCCAAAGGTACAGTAAAAAAGTAAAATACTACCACCCAAATTATTATTCTTCCGCTGTATGTTTTCTGATTGCTTTACATGCCTGTCTAATTATTATATACTTTGTAAGGTATGCAGCAGGATAGGAAAAAAGTAATACTGGTCGATGATAACCCAATAAATCTTAAGCTTGCCAGAAATACACTCATGGGTAAATATGATGTATTTACCGTCCCCAGTGCAGAAAAGCTCTTTCAGTTATTGGATCAAATCACACCTGACATAATTCTATTAGATGTCATGATGCCGGGTTTAAGCGGTTATGACGCTATAAAAATATTGAAAAACCAGCCTCAGACAGCTGATATCCCCATTATATTCCTCACGTCCAAATCAGATACAAACAGCGAACTGGAAGGTTTTATTCAGGGAGCTGTGGACTATGTATCAAAGCCATTTTCTCCCCAGCTTCTATTAAAAAGAGTTGATGTCCATGTGCTGGTAGAAAGCCAGAAAAAAGAGCTCAAGCATATGAACGATAATTTACAAAGAATGGTAGATGAGAAAACAGCAGAAGTTTTGGAACTGCAGGCTGCTGTTTTAAAAACCGTTGCGAATCTTGTAGAAAGCCGGGATGATGTTACAGGCGGCCATATAGAAAGAACACAGCATTTCCTTGAACTTTTAATGGAAGAAATGATGAACCGGGAAGTGTACCATGACATTCTGGATACCTGGAATATAAAGCTCTTTTTACAATCCGCCCAGCTTCATGATGTGGGTAAAATTGCGATTAGGGATAATATTCTGATGAAGCCCGGTCCCCTCTCCCAGGAAGAACGTCTTGAAATGCAGAAGCATACCTCCTTTGGAGAGGCAGTAATAGAAAAAATGAAGGAAAATGCCCGGGAAAGCGCCTTTTTAACCCATGCCAGAATTATGGCAGGAACTCACCACGAACGCTGGGATGGGGCAGGCTATCCCAGGGGTATGGCAGGCACGGACATTCCCCTCCAGGGTAGGCTGATGGCTTTGGTTGATGTGTACGATGCCCTAATCTCCGAGAGACCGTATAAAAAAGCTTTTGCCCCCGATGAAGCAGTCAAGATGATTAATGAATCCGGCGGAACCCAGTTTGATCCTTTCCTTGTGGAAATTTTTGTGGCTGCAGCCCAGCGTTTTCAGCATTAAATTACAATAAACTAATCATACTTCTCCTGTTTTTTCGATTTTCGTAAAATAATACCAAAATTTTTATTTCCCTCCGTATTTTTCCTTTTTCCCCATAACGATTTTCATTATATATAGCTTATAACAAATTTTATGTGCTGTTTTAAACATCACAAAATAGGAGTATATATGAAAATCGGAATAAAACTTACATTAATGATCGTTATTTTATGCCTTGTGATAATTTCTTCACTGGGAATTTCCCTCCTCTTTCAGGCCTGTAAAAACATTACTGAACTTTCCCATGACAAGGCGATCGCTACAGCCAGTAGTTTTGCAGGAGAACTGGAAACTTCATTTAATTCTTACTGGAGTATTACAGAGGTAATCACCAAAACCCTGGAAGGCTACGATAAAATTCCTTTTTATAACAGAAGAGAATATATCAATACTCTGCTTGAAAATATTATACGCAATGATAACATAATTGCAGGAATTTGGGCAGTATGGAATTTTGATGCGCTTGACGGAAATGACAGTTCATTGCCTGATATCCCTGGAACCAATTCACAGGGGCGTTTTATGCCGTATTGGTACAGGGATGGAAACAGAATCAATGTTATGCCAATGGATAACTCTCCCTGCTCAAGAGCTGATATGATTATTAACCAGAGTGTTATAAACAGAAATATGGTAATTTTAAATCCCTTTTTCTGCAGTCTAAGCGGGACAAACAGGCTGATTACAAGCATTATAAAGCCGATTTTTCATGCTGACGGCACTGTTCTGGGAATTTTTGGAATTGATCTGGAGCTGGATGTTCTCCATAAAGCAGCCCAGGTAAATATACCCTTTGGCAATGGTTTAACAGCAGTTTTTGCCAATGACGGAACCATAGCCAGTCACTTTGACGAAAGCCGGCTGGGAACCCTTATGCAGGTGACAGAGCGGGACATGGCAGGACCTTACCTGGATGATTTTCTTCTTGCGATTAACAGGGGAGAGCTGTTTACATATTCCCATTTTATTGAAGCTGCCGGAGCTGAGTTCAATATTGTTGTAATGCCTATTTACATTGGAAACAGCGGCACTCCCTGGAGTTATGCCATTGCAGTGCCCAGAAAAACAGTTATGGCTTCTCTGGTTAGTATGGAAATGATGACTCTCATTATAAGTTTTATTATTATGGCCTTGGTTATTCCTGCTGCGATTTTACTTTCTGCTTCCATCAGTAAACCCATTATTAAAGTAGCAGATGCATTAAAGGATATTGCATACGGAGAGGGAGATTTAACCCAGGTAATAAACATTAATTCCAAAGATGAAATAGGAGATCTTGCAAACTATTTTAATCAGACTCTGGATAAAATCAAAAACATGGTTATAGGCATAAAAAAGGAAACAGTTTCAATTTCTGATCTGGGCAATGAGCTTGCAGGGAATATTAATGAAACAGCGGCTGCCATTAATGAGATTACTGCAAATGTGAAAAGTATAAAGGGGCGTATTGTCAGCCAAAGCGCAAGCGTAACAGAAACAAATGCTGCCATGAATAAAATTACAGGTAATATTGAAAAATTAAACTCCCATGTGGAAAACCAGAGTTCAAATATTACCCAGGCCTCATCTGCTATAGAACAAATGGTGGCAAATATTCAGTCTGTGAATCTAACACTAATAAACAATGCGTCTAGTGTGAAAGACCTGATGGAAGCCTCAGAAATAGGCCGCAGGGGGCTCACAGATACTGCCATGGACATAAAAGAAATTGCAATGGAATCGGAGGGACTCCTGGAAATAAACTCCGTAATGAAAAATATCGCCAGCCAGACGAATTTACTTTCCATGAATGCTGCAATAGAAGCTGCACATGCAGGAAATGCTGGAAAGGGTTTTGCCGTTGTTGCAGATGAAATAAGGCAGTTGGCGGAGAGCTCGCGGGAGCAGTCAAAGTCCATCGGCCTTGTACTTAAAAAGATAAAGAGTTCCATAGATAAAATCACAAGTTCCACAGGGGATGTGCTGGAAAGATTTGAATCCATCGATGAATGTGTAAAAACAGTTGCAGATCAGGAAGAAAACATACGCAATGCGATGGAAGAGCAGAGTACAGGATCCGCCCAGATACTACAGGGAGTCAGCAATGTAAATGAAATCACAGCAAATGTAAGGACTGGTTCCATAGAAATGTACGAAGGTTCCAGGGAAGTTATAAAGGAAGGAAGCAACCTCGAAAAAATGACCGTGGAAATCAACGGCGGTATGAACGAAATGGCAGAAGGTGCGGAGCAGATCAATATTGCCGTCAATAAAATTAATGAACTAAGCGGCATGACCAGGAGAAACATCGAATTATTGGTGCAGGAAGTGTCCCGTTTTAAGGTAGAGTAAAAACAGCCTGGTACTGGGTGCATGAAATAAAGTACCCGGTACCCTTGACTTCCAATACTAAAAGCGTAAACAATGTTATATAGTTTTTGTATGGAGGTCAAAATGAGTTATATCGAAGATGTAAAAGCAAGGGAAATTATAGATTCCCGTGGGAACCCGACTGTAGAAGTAGACGTTTATTTGGAAGACGGTTCAATGGGGAGGGCAGCAGTGCCGTCCGGAGCTTCTACCGGAATACATGAGGCAGTTGAACTTAGGGACGGAGACAAGAGCCGTTTCCTTGGCAAGGGTGTTACCAAGGCAGTAGATAATGTCAATAATATTATTTCACAGGAAATTCTGGGAATGGATGTTCTGGATCAGGTAACATTGGACAGGACAATGATTGAGCTTGACGGCACCGAAAACAAGGGAAAGCTGGGAGCCAATGCAATCCTCGGTGTTTCCATGGCAGCAGCCAGAGCAGCGGCGGATCATCTGGAGATTCCCCTGTATAAATACCTTGGCGGTATTCACACAAACCTCCTTCCGGTACCCATGGCAAATATTATCAACGGCGGCAAGCATGCGGATAATAAAATAGATTTCCAGGAATTTATGGTTATGCCGGTGGGCGCCCCGACAATGAGGGAAGCCCTGCGCTGGACATCAGAGGTCTTCCATAATTTAAAAGACCTCCTCCATAAAGCAGGAAAGAACACTGCCGTAGGAGATGAAGGCGGTTTTGCACCGGATATCGATAATGAAGAAGCCCTTAAGTATATTATGGAGGCCATATCAAAGGCCGGATATAAGGCAGGGGACGATTTTAAAATTGCCCTGGACTGTGCCAGTTCTGAGCTCTTTGATGAAGGTGATAAAAAGGGATATAAATTCTGGAAGTCAAATCCTGGAAAACTTTTCTCCAGTGATGAGATGATCGATCTTCTTTCCGGCTGGGTAGAAAAATATCCCATTATTTCCATAGAGGATGCACTCGATCAGGAAGACTGGGACGGTTATGTGAAACTCACAAAAGCCCTGGGCAGCAAGATACAGATAGTAGGGGATGATTTCTTTGTAACCAATACCAAGTTCCTCGAAAAGGGTATTAAAATGGGTACTTGTAACTCCATTCTTGTTAAGGTAAACCAGATTGGAACTGTTACAGAAACCTACGAAGCTGTTGAGATGGCAAAACGTGCAGGTTATACAGCAATCATTTCCCACCGCTCAGGCGAAACCGAAGATGCCTTTATAGCCGACCTTGTTGTCGCCCTGGAAACCGGACAAATTAAAACCGGTTCCATGAGCCGCTCCGACCGTATTGCAAAGTACAACCAGCTCCTTCGCATAGAAGAAGAACTTGATACAACAGCAAAATACGCAGGCCTCGGCGCTTTCTACAACTTGAAGTAATAAGATCCTAATTCCTCTCACAGAGGCACGGAGTTCACGGAGTTTCACAGAGTGAATCTTAAAGATCTTTCTGATTCGTTGTGTCCGCTGTGCCTTTGTGCCGTTGTGAGAAAGAATTTTCTGCCATTAATTATCCCAGATATCCCTTATATTTCAACAGCTCAGCGTTAAGTATCCCGCCGCCGGCTGCTCCGCGTACCGTGTTATGCGAAAGCCCCGTAAAACGAAGATCAAAAACCTTGCAGGGTCTTATGCGGCCTATGCTTACTGCCATTCCCTTGTCAGCATCCCTGTCACGCTTTGGCTGCGGGCGGTTGTCTTCTTCCCGGATAATTATCGGTCTTTCAGGTGCCATGGGGAGATTCTCTGCCTGCGGAAGGCTTCGGAACTTTGTCCAGATTCTTTTTACATCGTCTATGGAAGGCTTCTTGCTGCCAAATTCCACACTGACGCAGGCTGTATGCCCGTCGTTAACAGCAACCCTGTTGCAATGTGCAGAAATTTTAGGCTCTGCTGCGTTCTTGAAAATTCCTCCATCAATGCTGCCCAGTATCTTTAAGGGCTCATCTTCTGACTTTTCTTCCTCACCGCCTATAAATGGGACTATATTGTCTATCATGTCCAGGCTGGGAACCCCCGGATAACCTGCACCGGAAACTGCCTGCATTGTACTTACTATAAGCCTTTTAATCTCATAGCCTTCCTGCATCAATGCATAAAGGGGAGTTGTATAACTCTGCAGCGAGCAGTTGGGCTTAACCACTATAAAACCCTTGTCCCAGCCCCTTGCCTTCTGTTGTGCCGGAATAATATCGGTATGGCTGTGATTAACTTCGGCAATTAGCATTGGTACATCCGCTGTCCAGCGGTGTGCCGAGGCATTGGAAATCACTGGTATCCCGGCAGCGGCATAAGCATTTTCCAGGTTCTGCGTTTCTTCCTTACCCATTTCCAATGCAGAAAAAACAAAGGCGCAGTTCCCTGCCTTGGATGCATTAATGGCAGCTTCCATATTGCCTGCGTCTTCTACAATTTTTTCTCCCATTGTTTCCAGTATTCCCGGGAAGTGAATCCGTCTTTCTGTCGCTTCTATATACTTTTTCCCTGCACTTCTGGGCGATGCTGCCAGATACTTCACCTCAAACCAGGGATGGTTCTGTAATAAATATATATACTGCTGGCCAACCATTCCGGTCGCACCCAATACTCCCACAGCTATCTTTGACATATTTTCTCCACGGCGGCTTTGAGGGGAGCTTCGTTTTTGCTCTCCATTTTTCCCAATGGAAGCCTTGCAGGTCCTGATGGGAGTCCAGCCCAGCTCATTGCCTTTTTTATGGGTACAGGGTTTGTTTCTATAAAGGCTGCCCTCATTAAAGGCAATAGTTCAAAATGAATTTTCCGTCCCTCTTCAAAGTTTCCGTCCAGGCAGGCCTTAACCAATGCTTTAACCTTCCCCGGCACTAGGTTTGATATTACAGAAACAACACCGTCTCCGCCCAAAGACATTAGCGGCAGTACCATCCCGTCATCGCCGGAAAGCACAGCAAAGGGATTGGCGTCACTCCGGCGTAATGAACCAATCGTGTCCACAACTTCGCCCATCTGAGCGATATCGCCTGACGCTTCCTTAACACCGATAATTCCGGGAATGGCAGCGATTTTTTCCATTAGATAGGTGGGAATATTCCTCCCTGTGCGGGATGCAATATTGTAAACAAGAATGGGTATGCCTTCGTTTGCTGCAGCTTCAAAATGCCCCAAAAGACCTGAATCATTGGGCTTATTATAATAAGGAGTTACCACCATGGCATAATCTGCGCCCATTTCTTTTGCACGTTTTACATACTTTACCATGTACTTTGTGTCGTTTGACCCTGCTCCTATAATAAGCGGTACTTTTCCCTTTGCTTCGTCAACCGCTATACGGATTAATTTTTCTTCCTCACCTTCGTCCAGGGTTGGTGTCTCCCCCGTAGTTCCAAGCGGTACCAGGCCGTCTATGCCCTGTTCCATTTGGAAGTTTATAAGTCTTTTAAAACCGTCATAATCCACGTCTCCATTGTCCTTCATGGGTGTGATCATGGCTGTGTAAGCGCCTCTTAATAATTGCATGTTTGTTCTCCTTTGCTATGGCAGTATGTCTGCCAAAACATCATCAATTGTAAAAACCCCGCTGCGTTTTTTTGCGCATAACCATTCTGCAGCGACTATTGCACCTGAGACCAGTCCTTCCCTGTTTCTCCCGTTATGCACAATTTCTATGGTGTCCGCAGGGGAATCAAAAATAAGGCTGTGGGTTCCATGCTCAGAACCCACCCTAAGGCTTGCAAAATGAAGCTCGTCTTCCTGGGGTTTTCTGTCCATTATGTCATAGACTGCTTTTTTCTTTCTTGTCATTTCCTTCATTACTCTTTCGACAAGAACTTTGGCAGTCCCCGAAGGTGAGTCTGCTTTACCATTGTGGTGGGTTTCTAAGCCCGCCACATCGTACTCCTTAAAGGGGTCTATTAGTTTTGCTGCATAGCTTGCAATCCGGTAAAATATATTTACTCCCAGCGAATAATTTGCCGCCCAAACCATTGATGTCTCCGAGTCCTGTACTGCCCGGCTGATTTCCGGCAGTTTGTCATACCAGCCTGTAGTTCCGCATACCACGGGGATTTTGTTTTCCGCAAGGAAAAGCAGGTTCTCTGCTGCAGAGACAGGAGCGGTAAATTCAATGGCGCAATTACAGTCCTTAAGCCCCGAGTTAAGAGCATCTTTTAGTGAGGTTAATATTGGCATACCCGATGGAAGTTTTTCGCCAGGTTTTGCGTAGGGATCAACCACTAAACAAATTTCATGTCCTTTTTCCAAAAGCCTCTCGTAAAGGAGCTTCCCCATCTTTCCATAACCAATTAATGCTGTTTTCATTCTATACTCCAAATTGTTGACTGCTGCTATTATTTATTCGAAAAAATCTTTATGAAGTGCCTTTACTACTTCCGGTGCTTCCTTATCGTTTACAATAAAACTTATATTAACCTTGCTTGCTCCCTGGGAGATCATCTGCACCTGCACGCCAATTTTTTCACAGGTCTTAAATGCCCTGGAGAGAATTTCCGAAGAACGGCGCACCTCTCCAATTATTGTGACTATGGCCTTGCCTGTTTTTATATCCACGCTGGCTATGTTGGAAAGTTCATTTTTTAAGGCATCCAGATCGTAGGAGGCATCGAGTGTAATGGAAACAGAAACTTCACTGGTTGCCACCATATCAACAGAGATTCCATGCTTTGCAAAACATGAAAAAACCTCTGCGAGAAAACCGTACTGGCCAAGCATACGGGAAGATACTATGTCAATAAGGGTTACATTTTTTCTGGAAGTAATTGTCTGCAGGGGGTTAGCATTGGAACCAAGTACTTTGACAATCTTTGTGCCGGGTGCTTTGGGATTGTAGGAATTTTTAACTAATACCGGCGTTCCGGATTTTAGGCAGGGCTGCATTGCTCTGGGGTGAAGTACCTGTGCACCGTAATACGCAAGTTCTGCCGCCGCCTCATAAGTAACCGCTTCTACCGGGATGGCATTTTCCACCAGCCTGGGATCTGCTGTGAGTATTCCGTCTACATCCTTCCATACCTGTATTTCCAATGCACCGCAGGATGCACCTATCATGGTCGCAGAAAGATCCGATCCGCCGCGTCCCAGAGTTGTTATATTTCCATCGCTGTCTTTCGCAATAAAACCGGTAACTACCTGTAAAAGTCCGTCTTCTGCCGGGACTAAAAGTTTAGAAGGTATAAGGTTCCAGGCTTCATCTGTCAGCTCTGCCTGGCTAAAGTTGGAATCGGAAATAAAGCCTCCGTCCCAGGCATCAATGGCCTTTGCCTTAATTCCAATGCTGTTAAAATATGCAGCTCCTATTCGTACAGAAAGCCGCTCTCCAAAAGATACAAGGAAGTCCTTTGTTTTATCTGTAAGTTCACGAATTAAGGATATACCCATTAATAGATTATTTAGTTCCATTAAAAGAGGACTTATAATTTTTATTCCTTCATCTCCAAGCCCAAGTTCTTCTATTGTGTTTAAATGAAGAGATTCAATTTTATTAATTTTATACTTGCCATTTTTTAATGCGAAAGCTGCTGCTTCCAAAAGATGATCAGTCGTGTCTCCCATGGCAGACAGAACCAGTACAGGTCTTTTTTCCAGCTGAGATTTTACAATTTCTCCCATATGACGGATTCTTTCTGCATTTGCCACAGAACTCCCGCCAAACTTCATCACAATCATGGAGGCATTTTACTTAATTTTTCTCAAAAATTCAATTAGGCACGGTAAGCCCGTACTGTCTTGACACTAATAAGTGCAAATTCCATACTTTAGAATGACCTTAGCAAACAAAGTAACTTCCTTACGTTTAATACTTGCCCCTGTTTTTTTCATTATTTTTCTATATAACAGATTCCTTTCACCGATTATAAGTCTCTTTTCTGATTCTCCCGGCGAAGAGTATATAGTTTCCAGTTTGGTCTGGACTGTTCCTGTACTTTGGCTTCTATTTATAGGTTCAGAAATTACAGATTTATTGGATGGTATAATAGCCCGTAAACGGGGTGAAATCAGCGATTTTGGGAAGCTCTACGATCCCTTTGCCGATACTCTAACCCAGCTTACTTACTTTTTCTGCTTTGTTATAGAAGGAATTTTACCGCCAATTCTATTTCTGGTAGTGCTTTACAGGGAATTCAGTGTACTTTTTGTACGAAACCAATTATTAACCAAAGGAATTACCCTGGCAGCAAAAATGGGCGGTAAAATAAAGACAGTAACCTATGTATTGGCAGGGGGCTTGGCTCTTGCCGCATCCAGCATAATACGCCTTAACCTGGGCTCCAGCCTTTACAGGATTTTCTGCCTTGCCGCAGGTATAGTTTTCATTATTTCTGTTATTTTAGCAATTATTTCATTTTTTGATTATGTGTCGATACTAATAAAAGCACCAAAAAAACCTGAAAATAATTAAATTTTTTTCTATAGGGTATTGACAAACCCTGCAGGATTGTAGTAGTTTTATCGGGCTGGCTCTATTTGCCGGCAATGTTCTTTGTAAATATAGGGATGGGGGTGCCTGACTACTTATAAGTAGTCAGGCAGGTTGGATATTTTTATATTCAACAATAGCCATAAAAGCAGTGCTGGAACAGGTGTTAACTCATGTTAATAATCCTTTTCCAGTAATGTGTGGAGTTTCTGCTTTAGCGGAAACTCCTACACTAAACATCTTTGATGTTTAGTGAGCGTATCGAGCCTGTCTGGATAGACAGGTACTAAAGAGCCAAAAAGGGATATCCGGAGGGTTGAGAGACCTGTAAGGATAAAGAACTAGGCTTGAAGTGAGAAATTATTCAGTCTTCGGACTGAGTAAATAATATCATGGAGAGTTTGATCCTGGCTCAGAACGAACGCTGGCGGCGCGTCTTAAGCATGCAAGTCGAGCGGCAAGAAGAAG
>Ga0099364_10003317_pt1 | contig 24986 bp, 18 predicted proteins | sample TergutTh196P3_FD_73070 | JGI IMG/M metagenome (GOLD analysis project Ga0099364, IMG submission 73070) | Microcerotermes parvus P3 segment gut microbial communities from Pointe-Noire, Republic of the Congo - Th196 P3 | ecosystem: Host-associated > Arthropoda: Insects > Digestive system > Gut ...
GACTTTAGCACGGCGGACGCGCTCGCTGTAATATTTGAACTTGTGCGCGAAACAAACAGCACTTCCGCTAAGGAGGCTAACCCCTCAAAAGCGTTTGCTCTCGAAGCTCTGAAAATGCTTGAGGAGCTTACGGACGTTTTGGGTCTGTTATATGCTGATGTTTGCGGTGACGTTGCAGTTGCAGACGAAGAAGTCGAAGCACTTATAGAGGAGCGGTGTCGAGCGAGAGCGGAAAAAAATTGGGCGAGAGCCGACGAAATACGCAACAAACTGAGCGAAATGGGAATAACCCTTGAGGACACATCGCAAGGTGTAAAATGGCGTAAGTCTTAGGGGTTTTGGCTACAGCTTTATACAGTGTGATTGGTGAGGGGGTATGCTTGCTTGAATAACACAAGACTCAAGGTATATTTTTTTCTACTGGGTTTGCCTGCTCTATCGGGCTTTGCCGTACTGTACTTGCTCCCATTTTGCCGTACAGTTTGGTATTCGCTAATCGACAACACTTATCAAGCGAATTTTGTGTTTCTTGACAACTACATAAACGTTCTCAAAAACCCATACTACCAATTGGCGATGAAGAACACCCTTATCTTTTCGGCTGTGGGGGTGATGTCCATAGGCATACTCTCCGTAATGCTGTCGTTTGGGCTTCTGCGCCTAAGCAAAAGGCTTGCTTTTGTAAAAAACCTATTGATTGCCCCGATGGTTATGCCCACCGCCGGCATCGTGTTTGTATGGCAAATTGCTTTCCAAAACGATTGGTACAGGATTTTGACACATTCCAACAACGGGGAAGGGTTATGGACTATTTTTCCAATTATGCTGTTGTATATCTGGAAAAATACGGGCATAAACATAATCATTCTCGGGGCGGCACTTATAGGTATTCAAGAAGAAGTATTAGAGGCCGCCACGCTCGATGGGGCAGACGGTTTTAGGTTGCACCGTTCCGTCACCCTGCCGCTCATATCGCCAAGCCTGACTTTCGTCATTGTGCTGAGTTTTGTAAATGCGCTAAAGAACTTCCGCGAAAGCTACCTGTTCTTCCAAACGGATTACCCACCCGATGCAGCGTATACAGTTCAGTACTACATGAACAATCATTTTAGAAAACTCAACTACCAAAACCTGACGGCGGGTTCGGTTATGTTTACGATAGTGATAGTGGCAATACTAATGGCGGCTTACTTCCGGGAGAAAAGATATAATGACAAAATATACTGAAAAGCGCAAGACTCGCGCAGTTGGTCGGTTTCGCGATACCTCGAATACCGTATTGATGGTTGTCTGCGGCATATTATTCATCAGCCCGGTATTGGTCATCCTAATTATGGCCTTACAGTTTGAGGGCAAGTTTATTACGCTCCGACAATTCGATGAGCTGCTCATTACTAACTACACATTTCTTCGCTTTTTTTGGAACTCATTGGGTTACTCGCTTTGCATTACTGCGATATGTATCGTCATATCCTTGCCGTTGGGTTTTTTGTTTGCAAAGGTAAGAGTTCCGGGAATGGATGCCTTAATCTTTGTGTATATTGTTGTGATGATGCTTCCTTTTCAGGCGACACTTTTGCCCAACTATATCATGCTCAGGGATTTCGGGCTGCTTAATACCCCTGCAGCCATTGTCCTCCCTCTTGCGCTCTCGCCGTTTGCCGTTTTCCTTTTCTGCCAATTCATTAAGGCTATACCAAATGAACTGATAGAGTATACAATAATGACGACGTCATCCCCTTTTCAGGTTATTGGGTATGCCGTACTCCCGCAGATAAAGCCCGCTATAGCCGCTCTGTCTGTGTTGATTTTCTGCGAAAGCTGGAATATGGTTGAGCCTGTCTTAATTTTCGCTGCAAAAAATCCCGACATCCACCCATTGTCTGTGAGGATGAGTGATTTGCCTTTGAATGTGTCTTTTAGTGTCGCCACGGTCTATTTAGTTCCAATTTTAATGCTGTTCTTGATTTTCAAGGAAGTGTTGGCTGTTTCGATGGAACGTTTCCGCTGGGATTGATTTTAGGAGGGTTTGTCAGGCTATGAGAATTGTCTATATATGCTTATTAGGGTTGGTGTTTTTGTCCTTGGCGGTGTTTACATTAATGGGCGAATCTTTATATGAAATAGGCAAACCTACGGTAGTCGTGGAACGGGCTACCCAAATAGATGCAGGCACAATCATCCCACCCGAGGCGTTGCTCATTGACGGGGCTGAGTATTATGTGTTTACAGTATCATCGGTGCAGGGGTACAGCAGAAGAATCCACACAGTCCACCGTGTAGCAGTAGCTGTAGAGAGCCCGGACAACGGATATGGGATGGTTTTATTGTCAACCCCCGGAGGCGTAATGCCGGGCGAGGCTGTCGTCGTGTCCACTAATGGGGAGATATACGACGGTTGCAGGGTATTGCTAAACACAGGCGGTTGAGGTGAAACCGTCATTCAAACAGCCACATCTCCACTTTTCTCTGTATCTCGTCAATAGCTTCTTCGAGCGAAATACGACCGTTCTGGTATTCCTCAACTACTATCGAGTCGGACTCTTCGTAAATCAACGATGTAGCCGCACCATCACGGAATATGTCGTGGACATCCCGATAGATTGGGACTGACATATCAAAATATCCGTCATAATTGGATAAGCTCTCCTGTACAAAAACCGGCTTGTTTATTGCCGAAAGCATATTGCTTGCCGCCGCTTCAAGATAGGCGACTGCCAGCTCCTTGTTTTTACTATTTGGGTTGACAACGGCATATGTACAAATAGAATAATTGCGCTCCACCTCGCTCGTCAAGCGGGGCATTGGCAGGGCGCGCCAGTTATACAAATCTGTGACGAAGATTTCATTATGATTTGGCATATATTCCACAGAAAAAATAATGCGTCCATAATCAACATCAAAATTGTCGATGTCTTCGGATTTGAATGGATATTCATAGTTCTGTTGTAGTATCGGGTGATGTATTTTTGCAAAGTCGTCGCTATACCTTACGTACCCGGTCCACATCGTTTCGAAGTATTTGGAAAACACGTCCGTTTTGAACGCGACAACACCGTTTGCGTAATCGTTGTAGGTGTTTTCGTATTGCTTAAACCAATTATTAGCCATTGAGTCGACATAAGTGGCATGTGTGGTGTACCCGCCACTCTCCAAATTGAGCCTTTCCACGGTATTTAGATAATCGTCATACAATGCCACGCTGTCCGGCGTTAGCCCAAAGCGTTCAAAATTCTCCGGGTTATACCACAAGATGGGCATATTGAAGTATATTGGAAGCATCCAAATATCACCATTAGGCGCTCGGGCTGCGTCGCCTACCCAATCGAAGCATTGATCCAAGTAGCCGGAAATACTTCCCGAATCCGTGAGCGGGACATACCGCCCTTGGGCTAATATTGAACGTGAAATGTCGTTTTGTAAGAAAAACACATAGATATCTACGCTGTCGTCTCCTGCCAAAATCGACGTATTAAACTCAAGAAGCTCGTCCCAACCGTGAGGCTTGTCGATATAAACCGTAATTATGCCACTATTGGCATATATTTCTTCTGTGTCGAAATGCCTGTCGTAATAGGCCGTCGCTATTGTGACACTTCCTTGGCGTTGCCTTTCGCCCGCGGCGAGAACGACAAAATCCGGATATAGGCGCAGCGTTCGGATGGATGTTTTGACAGGGAGACCGCCGCTGTCGCCGTCAGTACCTATTTCCTGCTGGTCAACAAATATAATGTTTCCTTCGTAGTATGAAAAGCATCCACCAAATGTTGAAGGAAATGTTTCGCTTACGATGTAATCCATTCCTGTAAGCATATTTCTCGCTTTAACTCCTATGAATGTGTCTTGATTATAAACAAAATGGTTTCCTTCGTACGCAAAGCCTAAAAGGTAACCGACATCCTCCAGCGTGAAAAGTTCTTTCACTTCGCCGTTTTTTGCGTTGTAGCTGTTAAGTGTATACCGACCGTCTATATATGTGTAGATGTATAATGCGTTATCGCCACTTTGATAATGGGCTATAGGCTTCTGTACAGCTGTTATCTCTGTCAACTCGCCACTTTGCACGTCTATCGTGAGAAACTGTCCAAGCGCACCCATATAATCGACCCGAAATTCCATATAATCCATTTTCGGGGCATCCGCTGTAGTTATGAAAATAAGATTTTCTGAAACCGTCAGCGACTTGATGCTTTCAGCCAACAGATTGGCATAAACCGTGCGCAAAGCCCCGGTTTCCGTGTCCAGTTCCACAACATCGCAGTAGTAACCGGTCGTATAGACAAAGCCATAGACAAAACCATCGCAATAAAATAGCCCGAACACCCCTTCCGTGTTCGGGTATTCGTCCAACAGATGCCCATCAAAAGTATATCGTGAAATGCCACCATCCAAGGATGCGGCATATACCTCTGCGTTATCGCTTATTGTCACAGAAAAGATGTCCGCTGCCGGAGAAGTGAATATAATCTCACTAATGTCAACATTAGCTTTATCGTCTTCATCTGCGACCTTGTCGGAACACCCAAACATAAATGAGGCAACCATTGTAAATGTCAAAACGACAGCACACGCTCTTTGTTTTTTCATGGTTTCTCACCCCCTACACAACAATAACGGTGAAAATGCGCGTTGTCAATAGTTTTTCGTTTTGAGCCCCCCAACAGATTGTAGGATTGTCAAATCGTGTCACAGCTTTTTCTTTAACTCAAAGAGCAAGCTCAACGCCTCTATTGGGGTGAGGGTGTTGAGGTCTGTACTGCTTAGCTTTGCCGCAATCTCACTGCCGCCCACGTCGAGAAGCGACATCTGTCCCGAGTTTTGTTCCGTATCTACCCTGTCGGGTGCGTGAGCAGACGTGCCGCTCCCACGCTCTGTGCCCTTTTCACTTTCGAGCATAGCGAGCACAGCCTTAGCGCGTTTTATTACACTTTCGGGAACGCCCGCAAGCCCCGCAACCTCAATACCGTAGCTGTCGTCTGCGCTGCCCTGTACGATTTTTCGCAGAAAAATCAACTCGTTGCCGCGTTTTTTTGCGGAAATGCTGTAGTTTTTTATTCCGTCAATCTCGGCTTCAAGCAGGGCAAGCTCGTGATAATGTGTCGCAAACATTGTCTTTGCACCCAACTTGCGTTTGTCTGCGCAGTGCTCCAACACTGCCCGCGCCATTGCCATGCCGTCAAACGTCGAGGTGCCGCGTCCGATTTCATCGAGAATAAGCAGTGATGAGCGTGTTGCGTTAGATAAAATATCGGCAACCTCAGTCATCTCGACCATGAATGTTGATTTTCCCGAAGAAATATCGTCGGAAGCCCCTATACGCGTAAAAACGCGGTCAACTATGCCTATTCTCGCCCTGCGCGCAGGCACAAAAGAGCCGATTTGTGCCATCAGCACAATGAGCGCAGTCTGGCGCATATACGTGGACTTTCCTGCCATGTTCGGTCCGGTTATGATAGCCGCCCTATTATCGGAACAGTCAAGGAAAGTGTCATTCGGGACAAACAGTGAGCCTTCCTGCATTACTTCAACTACGGGGTGTCTGCCGTCCACAATGTCTATAATGCCTGAAACATCAATCTCAGGCATACAATAATTGTTCCGCACGGCAGTTTCCGCATAAGAGCATAAGACATCAAGCTCGGCTATTTTTCTTGCTGTGGTTTGAATACGTTCCGCTTGTGCGGCAACCGAAAGGCGCAGATTCTCAAAAAGCCGAAACTCCAATGCCGCAAGATTGTCCTTTGCCGACAATAGCTCCGTTTCCAACGTCTTCAGTTCTTCTGTAATAAAGCGTTCGCAGTTGACGAGTGTTTGCTTTCGGATATAATCACTCGGCACATCGTCAGAGGCAGAGCGCGGGATTTCTATGTAATGACCGAAAACCTTGTTATAGCTGACCTTTAGCTTTTTCCCCGTGCGCTCCCGCTCTCTCGCTTCAATAGCTAAAAGTGCTTCCGTGCTGTTGTTTAACAGTCCGCGCAAACGGTCAACCTCCGTGTCAAATCCATCTCGGATAAACCCGCCCTCACGCACAAAAAACGGAGGGTCGTCTTTTATCGTTTTATCAATCAGCTCCGAAATGTCTGACAGCAAATCCATAGCCGCACATTCGCTCATTATCGGAGATTGCATTTGCTCCAAATGTGAGATAAGCTCAGGCAGTACAAGTATTGAGCTTGACAGAGCCTTCAAATCTCGGCAGTTTGCGTTGCCAAAGGCTATCCTGCCAATCAACCGCTCAATGTCGTTTATTTTTCGTAAGCTGCCTATAATTTCGCCGCGTGCCAACGTGTTGTACACAAGCTCAGAGGTCGCGCTCTGTCGGCGTTTTATAGCCGCCGCAGAAAGAAGCGGGCGCAGAACCCACGAATGTATGAGGCGGCGACCCATAGGTGTTTTGGTTTTATCGAGAACCCAAAGCAAGCTACCTCGCTTTTCGCCAAGACTGATAGACGAAACAAGCTCCATGTTGCGAATTGTGTTGATGTCCATTTCCATATAAACCGCTTCGTTGTTAATGCGAAGCTCTTGGAAGTGGAGAAGGTCTGTTTTTTGCGTTTCTGTCAGATAATTGGTTAATGCTTCTACGGCAAGTTTCGCGGAAACCGACAGCTCATCAGGCAGAGTGACACCCGCCCCCGTCGCAGGGGGTGTCGCCGCAGGGGTTACCCCCGCCGCCGCGATTCCCACCGCCGCAACTATTTCCGCAGGACAGCCGAGCCGTGTTTTCAAATACTCCGCAACCCGACCGACAATATCCGAATCGCCGAGCAAGAGTGCCTCTGACGGAGAGTAAGCGCACAGCTCATTTTCTATGCGGCGAATATCATTGCCCTTAAACTCCGTGACAGAAATCTCTCCTGTTGACAAATCGGCAAAACAAACCGCCGAAGACTCTTTATCGGCATAAATCGAGCAGAGATAGTTGGATTTTCCCTCATCAAGCATTGAGGATTCCATCAACGTTCCGGGCGTGATTATACGAACAACACCACGGTCAACAAGCCCTTTTACTGTCGTCGGGTCTTCAAGCTGTTCGCATATTGCCACCTTATAACCCCTTGACACGAGCTTTGCTATGTACGACTCTGCACTGTGATACGGAAACCCGCACATAGGCATACGCTCGGCGGGGTCACTCGACTTGTCGCGGGTCGTCAGCACAAGCTCAAGCTCTTTTGATGCTATTTTTGCATCCTCGCCGAACATCTCATAAAAGTCACCTAACCGAAAGAAAAGGATACTGTCCGAATTTTGTTCCTTAATATCATAATATTGCCGCAACATCGGGGTCACAAAAACACCTCAAAACCTTTAATAAAATCATAAGTCCCGCGTTTCTAAAAGCGGAGGGTAACATTATAGCCAAAATCAGTAAGGGGTACAAGCTCCGATATTTACTAATTGTACTTACTCATTGCCCGCTCCACACCGCTCAGAACAATCAGCTCAACAGCCGCCGCCGCCTTCCGCGCCGCCTCGTTAATGAGCAAGGCATCCTCGCCGACGGGTTTTGACAGAACCCACTCTGCTAAGTCATAATCCTCGTGCGGCGGACTGCCGACACCAATACGCACTCTCGGAAAATCCTCACCGCCGCATTTTGAAATTATATCCCTAAGCCCGTTGTGACCGCCCGCGCTACCGCTTCCGCGAATACGCAAAGCTCCCGGCGGCAGTGAAATCTCGTCGGACACAACGATAATATTCTTTTGAGGTAGCTTGTAAAATCTAATCGCTTGCCTGACGGCATTTCCGCTGAGATTCATATATGTTTGCGGCTTCACAAAAAGCACCTTCTCGCCGCCAAGTGCCGTCACAGCAGTCAAGGCGTTAAAACGTGCGCGGTTAATCTTAATATCAAGCTCGCGAGCCATGATGTCCGCAGTCAAGAAACCAACATTGTGCCGCGTACCGTCATACCGTAAGCCGGGATTTCCCAAAAAGACTACTATCCAAGCAATCGAATCTTTCTTTTGCCAAAAAAACATTGTAACGTGTTCCTTACCGTAAATTGCGGGTGCGTTTTTCGCTCGCCCGTGAGCGCGTAGAATGTGCCCCTACTTAAATAATGTTGAGATAGACACTTCCTCAAAAATACGTTTTATCGCCTCGGCGAAGAGCGGTGCTGCCGACAGATATTTTATCTTACTGCATGGAGTTTCTCTCGCAAACGGAACTGTGTCGGAGAAAATAACCTCTTTGACAACGCTTTTTTCAATTTTCTCAACAGCCTGCCCTGAGAGTACGCCATGACTTGCGCACGCATAAATCTCTTTTGCTCCCGCATTTTTAACAAGTGCTTCCGCCGCATGAAAAAGACTGCCCGCCGTATCAACCATATCGTCATATAGAATTACGCGCTTACCCTCGACAGAGCCGATAATATTCATAACCTCAGATTGATTTGCCTTTTCACGGCGCTTATCCACAATAGCTAATCCCAAATTCATTTTCATGGCGAAAGCGCGGGCGCGGGCGACAGAGCCAATGTCGGGAGAAACAATTATAGCATCGTCCATCTTGCCGTTAAACTTCTTTTTATAGTAGTCCACAAAAAGCGACGAGCTGAGTAAATTATCAACGGGAATATCAAAGAAGCCCTGTATCTGCGCCGCATGTAAGTCCATTGTCAGAACCCTGTCCGCGCCTGAGGACACAATGAGGTTAGCAACTAATTTTGCGGAAATAGGGTCGCGGGCTTTCGCTTTTCTGTCTTGCCGAGCATATCCGAAGTATGGCATAACGCAAGTGACACGGTGAGCAGAGGCGCGTTTACACGCATCAACCATAATGAGCATTTCCATGAGATAGTCGTTTATCGGCGTACAGGTGGACTGAATTATAAACACATCAGAGCCGCGCACGGTTTCGTCGAGTGATACCGCAATTTCACCGTCTGAAAACGTACCGACATTTGAACTGCTCAAGCGCATACCGAGATTTCGGCAAACATTTTCCGCGAAAGGTTTATTTGAGTTTCCGCATATTATCTTGATTTCTTTACCGTGTGACATAGTGAACCTCCAATAATTTTTGAATTACTTCACAGAGAGCGGGGCGGGTGCGGTCGGGGTTGAAACGCGAGGGCAGACACGGCGACTGAGGCGGGCAGTCGCAGAGAACGGGACGGCGGCAGGGGCGGGGCAAAAAATTGCTCTATCTATCCGACGAAATCGCCTGTAATGATAATCTCGTCTGACGACACCAACCCCAAAAGCTCCTCTGCAATACGTCGAACGACTTCAGGGTCGTCGGTGTTGCTTAACATATATTCAAGCTCGGCAATTCTCTGCTCCAATTCGGCGATACGGCGTATATCTTCTTCTTGCCCGCGTCTTAGCGGTATGGTGAGTCCCCATATGATGTACAACTGCACGCCGAAAACGACAATAAGAATGAGGATAATGATTATTGTGAATATTCTTGACCGTTTCGCCCGCTTTTGCACAAAAATCATCTCCTTTCGAAAATGTGTGCGCAGATGCTAACACGCAAAAAGCATTATACACTATTTTGGTTCAAGTATTCTATATAATTTTGCTAAATTATGATATAATTCTTGCAAGATGTGATTAAATTCTCTGAGAGGTGTTAAAGTGGTGAGAAAATGTATAGCGACTTTGTTGATTTTTACACTTTTTGTTACGCTGTTTGGCTGTAGCGGAGCAGGAAGCGGAACAGGAAGCGGAATAGGGAGTGGGAATAGTACATCAACAGAGCCGCCCCCTCAAACCACTGATGATTCGGGTTTAACTGACACACAGCCGACCGCTGACACACGCCCGACACCCACTCCGCAACCGTATTTTACCGCTACGCTTATGGCGCAGGACGCGGAGCTTTACGGCAGTCTTTTGGTACTTGACGATGGGGCTGTCGGACAATTTGAGCAACGTGACAGTGAGGATAAGTTAGAATTTACAGTTGACATTGAGTATGAAGGATTCTACAAACTTGAATTTGAAATGAGGACAATAGGCGGATTCAAATCAAACTATCTGCATATAAATGATGCGCCGTCGGGCGAGTTCACCGCAGACAGCGCGGATTTTTCAACAGTCGAAGTGAGCAGGGTGTATTTCGAGCAAGGGCAAAACACCGTCGCCGTGAGTGCTCATTGGGGTTGGTGTGCTATCCGCTCGCTTACGATTACAACGGAGGGAGCTTTGGACGTGTCACTTTATAATGCTTCGGCAAACCTCGTAAACCCGAACGCCGACGAAAACGCTTTGAGATTGATGAGCTTTCTTGCCGACACATACGGCAACTATTTCCTGTCAGGACAGCAATCGCAGGGCGACCGAAACCGAAATAACGGACTTTTTCTTGCGGAAGCAAAATTTGTGTATGACACGACAGGGAAACGCCCTGCGGTAATAGGGCTTGACATGATGGACTATTCACTGTCGCGTGTTGCTAACGGTGAAAGCTCGTTTGAAACAGAAGCGGCGATTGAAGCATGGGAAGCTGGTGCGATTGTCACTTTCTGTTGGCATTGGAACGCCCCGACCCCGTATATTGACGGAACGTGGTACAGCGCGTTTTACACGCAACATTCACAAAACGGTTTTTTTAAGAAAATCATGGACGGAAACGACCCGCAAGGATATGAGCTGTTACTTGAAGATATAGATGCAATAGCCGTACAGCTTACAAGACTGCGTGATGCGGGCGTGCCTATTTTGTGGCGACCGTTGCATGAAGCGAGCGGCGGTTGGTTTTGGTGGGGCACGGACAAAGATTCATATCTAAAGCTGTACAAGCTGCTCTTTGAGCGGCTGACTGATTATCACAATCTGACGAACCTGATATGGGTTTGGAATGGTCAGCATAAGGACTGGTATCCGGGTGATGAATATGTAGATATTATCGGTGAGGATGTTTATGCCGATGCCTTTGACTACTCATCACAATCGGCAAAATTCTTTGAAGCGGCGGAGTACACCGACACGAACAAGATGATTGTTTTGTCGGAAAACGGCGTGTTGTTTGACCCCGACCTTGCGGCCCGCGACGGCGCGTGGTGGGGATATTGGTGTGTCTGGAACGGCAATTTCGCGAGAAGTGAGGAATACACAGATTTCGGAAAGCTCATAGAAGTGTACAACCACGAACTTGTCCTGACCTTAGACGAACTGCCTGATTTGAAAACGTATCCGATAAGATGAACAAACGTGGCCGCACGGGCGGCCCAACGTTTCGCTTGCCAGACAGCACCCCTACACAAATCCGTCTTTGGTGAGCCTTTTAATATGCTTAAATCCGCAGGAGCGCGCGAGCTCGCGCATTTCGTCAAATTTGTAATACAGCGAGTTGGCATCATGGCTGTCGCTCGACAGAATAATCTCGCCGCCGCGCTTGCACAGCTCGCGAAGCAGAAACTCAGACGGATAGGGAGTAAGGGCTTTATACCGATACATATTACCCGTACTAAGCTCAAACACCTTACAGCTTGCCAAAATCCTGTCCATTGCCGCAAGAGCCGACTTAATATATCTCGGATGTGACTCGTCAAACAGCCTGCCGCCGTTATTTTGCTTGGCAATCAAATCAAAGTGACCGACAATATCCGCTTCGGTCTTTTCGGCAATTTCCGCTATTGTCGAGTAGTAACTCTCGGCTACAGCATAGATGTCCCCGCCGAAATGCTCATCTCTAATCTGTTGCAAGCCCTCAAAAGAAGTGTCAACGGTTATGTGCCCGCCCTCATGCTCAACATGGTGAATCGAACCGATAACATAGTCTAAACCAACAGGAACGCTCGGAGTAAAAATGTCCTGCTCTATTCCGAGAAAAATTTCAATTTGCCCCGCATACTTTTCTTTAAGCGCGTTTATCTCGGCAATATAAAGGGGTATGTCCGCAAGCGACATAGAATATTCTTCGTCGAAAAACACATACGAGTGTTCGGAAAAACCAAGCGAACCGCCGCCATTTCGGAGCGCGGCCTGTACCATTTCTTCGGCGGACAGCTTTCCGTCGCAATATGTCGTATGCGTGTGTAGATTCTGATAATTCATATTCAAGAATCTTCCTGTGTGGTGTGCCGTGAGGCAAGCTCGGTTATTATATCACTCGGCGTTACCCCCATTTCCACCATTAGAACAAAGGCGTGGTAGGTGAGGTCGGCAAGCTCATAAACAATTTCGCCCTTGTCGCCCGCTTTACCCGCGATAACAACCTCAACGGCTTCCTCGCCGAATTTCTTCAATATCTTGTCAATGCCCTTGTCAAACAAATAATTGGTGTATGAGCCGAGCTTGGCATTTTCTTTTCTGTCTATAATTATATCGTGCAGATTTTTCAGCGAAAAAGTGTCGCCGCCGCCGCCCACTGTTGATTTGCCCGAAAAAGCATCGCCGCCCCCCGCCGCTTTATCCGCAAAAATTTCACCCGTAAAACATGAGTCTGTCCCCAAATGACACGCAGGTCCCGCTTTTTCAACCGTTATCAGCAGAGCATCCATATCGCAATCAGTCTTAATGCTGACTATGCGCTGGACGTTGCCGGAGGTTTCGCCCTTACGCCAAAGCTCTCCCCTGCTGCGCGACCAAAAACAGGTTCTACCCTCTTGCATACTGATTTTCAGGCTTTCCATATTCATATATGCGAGAGTAAGCACCTCGCCTGTTTGAACGTCCGTGACTACAGCGGGGAGCAGCCCGTTTTCATCGAATTTCAACGTGTTTATGTCAACCATAATTATACAGTCCTTTCCGACTCAGCAGATTTGCTTTTGCAACCTCAGCAGATGTGCTTTTGCAATCTTTTCCCTGTTAAATGCTGTCGGCATTGTCCGACAACCTCACCATGATACCACATAACAAAAAACTTTTCATTATTTATATGGAAAAGTCGGTGATTTTGTGATATAATATGTTACTTTTTGTAACTTGTTGCTTGAGAGTGCGCGCAACATACATATCAGCGACAACTAAAACCCCGCACAAGCAACAACCAAAGCAACAACCAAAACAACCAAAACCCCGCACAAGCAACAACCAAAGCAGTAACCAACATGTTTTATAGGTGAGTATCGGTGCTAGAGTTAGTTTCACCAGCAGGGTCGCCCGAAGGCGTTATAGCCGCCGTGCAAAATGGAGCGGATGCCGTCTACTTGGGATTCAGAGAGTTTAACGCATGTATGGATGCGGAGAACTTTACATTTGATAAGTTTGGCAGGGCGCTTGAGTATTGCCGTATTCGCGGAGTTAAGGCGTACCTTGCGCAGGACTCTCTTGTTTTTGACAGAGAGCTTCCGATTGTGGCACAAAACACCAAAGAAGCAAACCGCTACGGTGCGGATGCGATTATCGTGCAGGACCTCGGCGCGATGAGAGCCGTCAGGCAAGCCGTCCCCGATATTCCCGTTTACGCGAGCCGCCGAGCCAATATTCATAACTTAGAGGGCGTAAAAATGGCGGCAGCTATGGGCTTCAAACGAGTGACGTTGGCACAGGAGCTTACACGCAAGGAAATATACCATATATGCAGATACTCCCCCATAGAAATCGAAGTTTCGGTACACGGACATCTATGTATGTGTTACTCAGGGCAGTGCTACATGAGCACCATGCTCGGAGGAAAAAGCGACAACAGAGGCTTATGCGACAAACCCTGCGAGAAACAGTACAAAGCCACAGGACACGAATTTTCGCACCCGCTCAGTCTAAAGGATAACTGTCTTGTTCGATATTTGGACGACCTGAAAGCGATTGGCGTAACAGCAATCAGCATAGAGGGGCGCAACAAACGGCCGGAATACACAGCCCTCGTCACGGGAATGTATTCAAAAACAGCGCGAACAGGCAAAGCCCCCTCACGAGATTCCATGAAAACGCTGATAAAAACATTCTCAAAAAACGGATTCACCGACGGCTATTACACCAACTCAAAGGATTCGGATATGTCGGGAGCAAGGGAAGCAGACAACAGAGCCGAAACGCCCTTATTTCTCTCCACCCGCAAGCTCTACTTGAACGGCGAATTTCAGCGCATACCAATACGCTTTGTCGGAAGCGTTGCGGCAGGCGAGCCCGCAAAACTGGCGGCGGCTGATGACAAGAAAAATGCGGCAGTTGCCTACGGGCCAATACCGGAGCGGGCTTTTCACAAGGAAAGAGAAATGACCTATGCCATGCTTCAAACGGAGCTTCACAAGACCGCAGGCACTCCATTTATATGCTTGGGGGTCAAGGGAAAAATCGAGCAAGGGCTGACCCTCCCGATGTCGGCATTTACCCAAATGCGAGTACAGCTTTTCGCGGAAATATTAGAACAGCGAAAGACACTAACCCCGTATGCGGATGTCGATTATGTGCCGAGTTCATTTACCGCAGATGAATTTGTTCCCGATTTGCACGAAATGAATACGAATGCCATCCCCGACATAAACGTGTCTGTTACAAGAGCAGACCAGCTTTCAAATGAAATGGAGGAGCTTGCGCCCGCGCTCTTGTACATCCCTGTATGGGAAATCAGCTACGAGTCCAAATTACTGCGTAAAATTCTTGAAAATGAGAAAACCTCTGTCGCCGCCGTGTTGCCGCGAGTAATTCACGACAGCGAAAAAAAGGAAATATCAAGAATGATTGACCGCGCAAAAAAACTCGGCATTGAGGACGCGCTTGTGAGCAACATAGGGCATATCCAGTTCGCAAAAAGTCACGGAATGTCTGTGAGAGGGGACTACGCCCTTAATGTCTATAACTCTGAAATGCTTCATGTGCTTAAAAAATTAGGGGTTAAATCCGCCGCGTTTTCGTTTGAACTGCGAGTAGTTGAAATACGCAGTATGCCAAAGCCTATTGATACGGAGATAATAACCTATGGCCGCCTACCGCTGATGTACACGGAATGTTGCATTGTACGCAATTGTACAGGGGCATGTACTTGTGACAGCTTTACCGGGTTAGAGGATGAAAAAGGCGCGTTATACCCTGTCTTGCCCGAATATGGACATCGTAACACCCTGCTCCACAGTAAAAAGCTGTATCTCGCGGACAAACCTAAAGCAATATCAACGCTTGGCGTTAAGGCACAAAGACTCAGCTTTACTACGGAAAACGCCGTTGAATGTGTTTCGGTGCTAAAGAGATATATGGGAAAAAGCGGTTATTCACCGCAAGGCTACACACGCGGCGTGTATTTCAAAGAAGCAACAGATATGGTGTAAAGGTCATAAGCGCACAGAAGGGACAGCTCATATAAATGAAAGATATACTGAACAAAAGAAATATTATCATATTCTCTATAGCGGTACTGCTTGCGATTATAGCGATTGTATCTGTGAATGTATTTAACAGTGCAGGGCCCGTAACAGGCGTAGCCAACACAGTAACAAGACCAATCAGGGCACTTGTGTCTACGGTTGCTCGGTCATTCGGCAGAGTATTTGCATCCTTGTACGAGTACGAGCTGTTGGTAGCCCGCAATGATGAACTCGTAAGGCGAATTACCGAGATGGAAATAGACTATAGAGAATCGCAGATTCTGGCGGAGGAGAACGAACGCTTGCGCACCCTGTTGGACTTTCGCGGGCGGCATGGCGGGTATGACCATGAGCCTGCATCCATAGAGAGTTGGGGCGGCGATAACTGGTCTTCCACGTTTGTAATTAACATAGGTGCGGATAAAAATCTGTCGCGGGGTATGGGGGTCGTTACAGAATACGGTGCTCTTATCGGGCAAATCCATGATGTGTGGGCGACCACCGCAACCGTTATAACTGTACTTGACACTAAGTTTTCGGCGGCGGCATATGTCGGGCGCAGGGACACGGGCGATGAAACGAGCGGGTCTACTGTCGCCAAAGGTGAGTTTTCATATATGGGTAGCGGAATGTTGATACTTGACAAGATAGATGACGATGTTATTATCCGCAAAGGAGATATGGTTGTTACCTCAGGCTTGGGGACGGTTTTTCCTCCCGGTCTTATAATAGGTGAGGTACATGATGTTTTCAGACACGCGAGCGGTATAGGGCGATTTGCCCCCATTACTCCGATGGTTAATTTTGCTACAGTAACGGAGGTATTTGTTATCACAGGATTTGAAGAAACAGAATAGGAAGCAGGCTAACATATGAAACGTAAAAAAAGATTGACCTTCATAGTAACAATATTGCTTCACGCAGTTCTTTTGATAACTGTTTATATGTTTCAAGGGGCTATATTTCCTCATCTGCGAATAGGCGGGATTGTTCCGCTGTTTTTGCCTGTAGCCGTAACGGGAATCGCCTTATACGAGGGGAGCGGTACAGGAGGTATTTGCGGTCTGTTTGCGGGAATGCTCTGCGATGTGTCATTTAATCAGCCGGTTGGAGTGTTTACCGTTGTTTTAACTGCTGTCGGGATATGTGTGGGTATACTGTCCGACACGATTTTACTGAGCGGCTTTATCACTTATTATATAAGCTGTGCCGCAGTGCTTGTTTTTTGTGCTTTCGTGCAAATGACCCCGATTGTGGCGATACCTAACGATATACCCATAAGCAGTATTTTGGGGACAATAGCCGCACAGACACTCTATTCGCTGATACTGGCATTTCCTACATGGTTTTTTGTGCGTGCGTTGGGAAAACGCGCAGACAGCATTTCGCCGCAGGGAAGAAAGGTTTAGCCATATGCAAAAGATGTATGCGCCCGCGAGGATTGCCGCGATTTTCATAATAATTGCACTGCTCTTGACGATTTACGTTTCCGCGCTGTACAACGTGCAGGTATATCAGCCCCGTCAATATGACGAGGAAAATATACATCGCCGAATAGTCACCCGCGACTCCACTATTGCCGCGGCGCGGGGCAACATATATGACCGTAACGGAGTGCTTTTAGCATCGGGCAGACCATCTCACAATGTTCGCCTTGATTGGGCGGCTCTGCGCGGTATGTCCGAAACAAACGATGTCGTTTTAGAAGTTATTTATGCGGCAATGGATGTCGGAATTTCATATGTTGATACGTTTCCCGTAACACGCGGCGCGCCGTTTGAGTATTTGTCCTCAATGACCGCAACTCAGCGCAACCGTCTTGATGCGTATTTTGAATACCATGGGATTGACCCTGAGATTGACGTGTCATCTTTGCTTGCGTGGATGCGCGAGCATTACAAAATAGATTTTTCTGTCGGTATTCTTGATGCGCGGCTCATTATAGGCGTGCGCTACGAGTTGGAAATACGAATGGTGGTGGGCACGATTACGCCGTATGTCTTTGCATCAGATGTCAGCACGGAGTTTGTAACGTATCTGGCGGAGCGAAACTTGCTTGGCGTTTATTCCGAAGCCTCATATGTTCGTGAATATCACACAAATCACGCGCCGCATGTTCTGGGATACATAGGGCTCATGACAGCCGAAGAGTTAGAGTATTACAGAGAGCTTGGATACCCCATGACCGCTATGGTTGGTAAGGTAGGGGTGGAGTATGCCTTTGAAGAATACTTACACGGCTCTGAGGGGCAAAGAAGAATATTGCTTAATGAAGAGGGAACTGTCTTGCGTGACGAAGTCAGAAAAGTACCCGAAGCAGGGCAGCACATATATCTCACATTAGATTTGAACCTGCAGATTGCCGCAGAAAATGCCTTGCGCACAACGATTGAAGCAATAAACGTCAAGCGTCGGGAGGAATTTGACCCCGAAGACCCCGAAGAAGATTTAGAGATTATACCGGGCGGAGCTGTTGTGGTAACAAACGTCAATACGGGAGAAATTCTCGCGAGTGTTTCATACCCCTCGTATAACCTTTCTACCCTGTCAAATGACTGGGCGTTCCTGAATACTGACCCGTCATATCCGATGTTAAACCGCGCAACGCAGGGCAGATACAGTCCCGGCTCAACCTTTAAGATGGTTACGGCACTTGCAGGATTGCGGAACATTCCTTGGTATAACCAAAATTACGGGATAGAGGACCTTGGGCGTTACACCAGATACGAAGACGGTGGGTTTACAGCATCATGCTGGTTGTATCGCGAAGCGTGGGGGGCAAGTCACGGGATTCTTGATTTGGCAACGGCACTTGAGTGTTCGTGCAACTACTATTTTATTCAAGTCGCTGACTGGTTAGCAGGAAGTAATGCTGCCGAAGCTGCGGAGATGCTCGACGAAGCATCTTTGGATTTAGGTCTGGGCAGAGCAACAGGAATAGAGCTTCCCGAAAGCGTGGGGCGGCTTGCAAACCCCGAGGTTAAGGCAGAGGTTATGGCAAATAACCCGATTCCGTCCGAAAGGCTTTGGTATAACGCTGACGTTTTGCTCTCAGGGTTTGGTCAGGGGGTGCATAGATTTACACCGATTCAATTAGCAAACTACGTAGCAACCATAGGCAACGGCGGAACGCTGTATTCAATGTCGTTTCTGCGGAGAATAGTCAGCGCGGACTTTTCCGAAACCGTTTTTGAGCAGACGGTAGAAGTGCTGAGCCAAATCGAGGACACGGAGCATATTGAAATGCTTCAAGCGGGAATGGAAAGCGTTGTAACGGGAAGACGCGGAACAGCCAGAGGACAGTTCGGGAACTACTCTATTTCTGTTGCGGCAAAGACGGGTACTGTGCAAAGCGAAACAGCGAGCATGAATGACGGTGTTTTTGTGTGTTATGCGCCTGCCGACAACCCCGAAATAGCAATTTCCGTTGTTGTTGAAAAGGGCGGTTCAGGCGGAGAGCTTGCGATTATTGCAAGAATGATTTTTGACCGCTATTTCGTAACCGAAAGTAGCTTCCTTGCAGTACCATACGGTCAAATGATACCATAGCACGGGGCGCGGGCAACACAGTGGGGCGGGGCAGAGCACCACAGGACACCGCACAGGGAGCGACAGCGAGGCGACACAGCGGGGCGATAGCGCAAAGCGCAACTTTTTACAAGATTGGATTGATATACTCTATATGCGAAACAACATTACTATCAAAGGCGCACGAGAAAACAACCTGAAAAGCATTGACTTAGACATTCCGCGTGACAAGTTAGTTGTACTGACAGGCATATCAGGTAGCGGAAAATCATCCCTTGCGTTTGACACAATTTATGCAGAGGGACAACGCCGTTATGTCGAATCTCTTTCGGCGTATGCCCGTCAATTCTTGGGTCAAATGGAAAAACCCGACGTTGACTACATTGAGGGACTGTCGCCCGCTATCTCTATCGACCAAAAGACGACGAGCCGAAACCCACGCTCCACCGTCGGAACGGTGACAGAGATATACGATTATCTGCGGCTCTTATGGGCGCGTATCGGCATACCGCATTGCCATATTTGCGGAAAGGAAATAAAACAGCAATCCGTAGACCAGATAATTGACAGCGTGATGATGCTCCCCGAAGCGACACGTATTCAAGTAATTGCACCTGTCGTCAGAGGGCGAAAGGGTGAATATCACAAAGTTTTTGAAGATGCGAGAAGAAACGGATATGTCCGAGTGCGTGTGGACGGAAGCATTTACGATTTATCAGAGGAAATAACGCTCGACAAAAACAAAAAACACAATATTGAAATAATCGTTGACCGCTTGGTGATTAAGGAGGATATCTCCCGCCGATTGACAGACTCCGTTGAAACGGCGTTGACACTTTCGGGCGGTCAGTTAGTCATTGATATAATGGAGGAAAACCGCGAGCTGTTATTTTCGCAAAACTACGCTTGCGAGGATTGCGGCGTTTCTATGGAAGAGCTTACTCCGAGATTTTTTTCGTTTAACAATCCGTCAGGTGCTTGTCCTAAATGCTCAGGTCTTGGTGTGCAGCTGCGCGTTGACCCCGCAATAATAATCCCAAACCCATCCATGTCAATAGAGGACGGCGGCATCAACGCATCAGGTTGGGGAAATGTAAAGAACGACGGGATTTCCAAGATGTATTTTGAGGCTCTTGCAAAAAGATACAGATTCAAGCTCACCACTCCGATAAAAGAGCTATCAAACGAGATTATTGATGTTATTCTCTACGGAACAAAAGGCGAGAAGCTACAGCTCCATTACGACCAGCCTCGCGGAGTGGGGACTCTGACACAGCCGTTTGAGGGTATTGTAAACAATATAGAGCGGCGGTATAAGGAAACGCAAAGTATGTCAATGCGTTGGGAGCTTGAGAGCTATATGTCCGAACACCCCTGCCCTGAATGTGGGGGTCGCCGTCTGAAAAAAGAAGTGCTTGCCGTCACGGTCGGGGATATAAGCATTGCGGAGCTTACAGAAATGTCGATAACCAAAACGGCGGAGTTTTTAAGCGGCTTAAAGCTAAGTGAAAAGGATGAGCAAATTGCGCGGAGTATTCTCAAGGAAATAGGAGAAAGGCTCGGTTTTCTGCGAAGCGTGGGACTTGAATATCTAACACTCAGCCGTCAGGCGGGTTCTCTTTCGGGAGGCGAAAATCAACGTATTCGGCTTGCCACGCAGATAGGCTCGTCGCTTATGGGCGTGCTTTACATTCTCGACGAACCTTCAATTGGGTTGCACCAGAGGGATAACATTAAACTGCTTAATATGCTCAAACGCTTGCGTGACCTTGGAAATACACTGCTCATAGTTGAGCATGACGAGGAAACGATGCTTGCCGCAGATTATATTGTGGATATCGGACCCGGCGCGGGTGTGCAAGGCGGCAGCGTTGTGTGTGCAGGCACAGCCGACGAAATTATGGCATGTGAGGAGTCGATAACAGGAAGATATTTAAGTCGAAAAAAGACAATACCTGTACCGAAAAAACGCAGAACGGGAAATGGTTACACGCTTTTTGTCAAGGATGCCCGCGAGAACAATTTGAAAAATCTGACGTTGAAAATTCCGCTTGGTATGATGACTGCTGTAACGGGAGTATCGGGAAGCGGCAAGTCGTCCTTAGTGAACGAGGTGGTATATAAAGCTCTTGCCGCGAGCCTGAACGGGGCTAAAGCGCGGGCGGGCTTGCATGAATCCATAGAGGGCATGGAATATCTCGACAAGGTGATAGACATAAACCAGTCGCCGATTGGACGTACCCCGCGGTCAAACCCTGCGACATACACGGGCGTGTTCGGCGACATTCGCGACCTTTTTGCTCAAACACAGGATGCCCGAACACGGGGTTATAAACCGGGCCGCTTCTCGTTTAATGTTCGGGGTGGGCGTTGTGAAGCCTGCTCAGGCGACGGGCTTATCAAGATAGAAATGCACTTTTTACCTGACATATATGTTAGTTGTGACGTGTGTAAGGGAAAACGCTACAACCGTGAAACTCTTGAAGTGCGCTACAAGGGGAAGAACATATACGAAGTGCTTGAAATGACGATTGATGAGGCGTTGGAGTTTTTCGACAATCTGCCGAAGATTAAACAAAAACTTACCACACTGGCAGAGGTTGGTCTTGGTTATATAAGATTAGGGCAACCTTCAACAACCCTGTCAGGCGGAGAAGCCCAACGTGTAAAGCTCTCTACGGAACTCAGCCGCCGAGCGACAGGCAACACGCTCTATGTGCTTGATGAGCCGACGACAGGGCTTCACACAGCAGATGTCCACAAGCTGATAGATGTTTTGGGAAGATTGACTGATTCGGGTAACACAGTAGTTGTCATAGAACATAATTTAGACGTGATAAAATGCGCCGATTACATAATAGATTTAGGGCCTGAGGGCGGCGATGCAGGGGGAGAAATTCTCTTTGAGGGAACGCCCGAAGCCGCGGCAATGTGTTCCGCCAGTTACACAGGCGAGTATCTAAAGAAAGTGTTGTAGAGGTGCTTGAATCCGTCAGATAACGCAACGGCAATGTCAAGCAGTACGATAAAGGCAGTGTGGTAAGGGCAGTGCGGTAAAAACAACAGTACGGTAAAGACAGGAGGAGATTTTTATGCCGACTTGGTTAAAAGATGCAGTGTTTTATGAAATTTACCCGCAGACATTTTATGACTCCAACGGCGACGGTATCGGCGACATTAACGGAATCATGCAAAAATTAGACTACATCAAAGACTTGGGCTGTAACGCAATCTGGCTCAATCCGCTTTATGATTCGCCTTTTTGGGATGCGGGGTATGATGTGCGCGACCACAAGAAGGTTGCTCCGCGTTACGGCACAAACGAAGACCTTTTCGCCTTGTTTCGTGAGGCACACAAGCGGGGTATGCGAATAATTCTCGACCTTGTTCCGGGTCATACTTCAATTGACCACCCGTGGTTTATCGAAGCGTGCAAACCGAAGCAAAATGAGTATTACGGGCGTTACATATTCTCGCCGTCTGTTTGGGAATTGCCCGCAGGATACCGATGGGTCAGCGGGTATGCACAGCGTGACGGTAATTTTGTGACAAACTTTTTCAGCACACAGCCTGCTTTGAATTATGGCTTTCATAACATAAACGACGAACGCTGGCAGCTTCCGCCCGAACACCCTGATTGCGTTGCCACGCTTGAGGCTATGTGCGAGGTCATGCGTTTTTGGCTCGACAACGGAGCGGACGGTTTCCGCGTGGACATGGCGGATTCGCTTGTAAAAAATGACGATGAGAAAATTGCGACATGCAAACTTTGGCAGTCGGTGAGGGAAATGCTTGACAGGGATTATCCTGAGGCGGCGATGATTTCAGAGTGGAGTCACCCCGGTCGTGCCATATATCACGCGGGTTATCATGTAGATTTTTACCTTGACCATTGGGATAATGGCTACCACGCTTTGGTGCGGAAACGCAAAGACGATACGAACCACTCGTATGTCAGCAAAACAGGGCTTGGCGACATAACTTGCTTTACGAATGATTTTGTCCCGAAATATGAATCTGTTAAGGGTAAGGGTTACATCAGCTTTGTCACATGCAACCACGACACCCCCCGACTTACACGTCATTTGGAAATTTCGGAAATCAGGCTTGCTTATGCGATGATTTTTACACTGCCGGGAGTGCCGTTTTTGTATTACGGTGATGAAATCGGTATGAGATTTGCAGAAAATCTTCCGAGCAAAGAGGGCGGATACAGCCGCACGGGAACTCGCACGCCAATGCAATGGACATCGGGTAAGAATCTCGGCTTCTCGGATGCGACACCTGATATGCTGTACTTGCCTGTTGATGCCGCCGCCGATGCGCCTACTGTGGAAGCACAGCAAAACGACCCTGAAAGTCTGCTTAATACTGTCAAGGCGTTAATTTCGCTGAGAAAAAGCCACGACGATTTGAATGGGGACGGGGAGTTTGAGGTTATTCATGCAGTACAAGGTAATCCGCTTTTTGTTTACAGGCGCGGGGAGCTGTACATTTTTGTGAACCCCGGTCTGTCAGATGTAGTTTACGATTTGCAGGGCAACGAGTTGTCGAGTAGCGGAGTGGCGAACGGCAGGTTGTCAAACGGCGGAGCGGCGAAAGGCGGATTGCAGAACGGCAAGTTTTCAAATGGTGGAGTGTCGAACGGCAAGCTACCGAATCGGTCGATTCGGTGGCAATCAGTTTACCAAATCGGGAAATTCTCCGTTCACGGCAACAGAGCAACAATTTCCCCCCAGAGCTTCATTGTGGTAAGGCTGTAGGGGTTAGTAAAAAATAAATGCAGGGGCAGAGCTGTGTGTCTGCCAAATCGGATGAATGGAGGAAAACGCAATGAGCAGTGTCCGTGAATATGGCGGCATAGACCGTTTCCGAATAATAGCCGCATTATTGATTGTAGGAGTACACACCTACCCGCTGTCCTCTGTCAGCGAAGAATTAAATTTCGCAGTAACCAACATTTTATCTCGAATTGCCGTTCCTTTTTTCTTGATGATTACGGGCTATTTTGTGTTGCCTCAATTCTTCTGTTCAAAAGACAATGGCAACAAGGCATTGAAAAATGTTGTAAAAAAGACAGGTCTATTATATGTCGCAGCAACATTACTATATCTCCCTTTCAGCATTTACGCAGGTTATTACGAAAATGGAAATGTCTTTGTAACTATCGTCAGAAACCTCATATTTGACGGCACATTTTATCACCTTTGGTATTTACCCGCTTTAATAGTTGGTATGCTATTGCTCTACGTTTTAAGTCGCAAATTTTCGCTGGGTACAGTTTTTTGGGTATCAATTACCCTATTCGTTTTCGGATTACTCGGCGACAGCTATTACGGAGTTACGTTAAAAATTCCGTTTTTGAAAATCGCTTATGATATAGGTTTTAATGTATTTTCGTACACTCGCAACGGGTTGTTTTACGCCCCTGTATTCCTCACTATGGGGGCAGTCATAGCAAAAAAAGAGTATTCGTTTGCGAAATGGAAAAGCCTTGTCGGGTTTGCTGTTTTTATGATTTTAATGTTGGCAGAGGGTTTTGCATTACATTATTTTGATTATCAACGCCACGACAGTATGTACATCTTTCTTATACCGTGTATGTTTTTTCTGTTTCTGTTTTTGCTTGCGTGCAAAGGAAAATCATCGCCCATTTTGCGTGATATTTCCATGTGGGTATATATTTTACACCCGCTGTTTATCATCGGTGTGCGTGGTTTGGCAAAAGCTGTGGGGCTTACGGGCTTATTGGTTGAAAACAGCGTAGGTCATTTTCTCGCGGTATGTCTGCTTACATTTGCGTGTTCTGTGGTTATAACGCATTTACACAATCGCTTTCGCTCAAATCGCCTGCGCAGTAAAGATGTATAGACCCGTCACTAAACGGTTTTGGTGCTTCATGGATACGCTAACAGATTGCGGCACGGGCGGTCACATATAATTTACAATTTATTAACAGTTTATTCGTTGACTTTCACGCGACTTCAGGAGTTATGCTGTTTGTGCGTAAATACGAAAAAGGGGGGATTTAATAGTGGCTGCCATGATGTCATTTTCTGATGACACGCGAAATTATTCAGCATTGGAAGAAATCTATAATAAGCATAAAAAGCACATGCTATATATCGCAACGAAAATTCTCGGAAGTGAGCGTGCGGAAGATGCTGTACACGATGTTTTCGTAAACCTTATTGAAAACTTCGGGGAAAACGACAAAACCTTAAAAGACAAACCAAGACAGTAT
>Ga0099364_10003318_pt1 | contig 24978 bp, 26 predicted proteins | sample TergutTh196P3_FD_73070 | JGI IMG/M metagenome (GOLD analysis project Ga0099364, IMG submission 73070) | Microcerotermes parvus P3 segment gut microbial communities from Pointe-Noire, Republic of the Congo - Th196 P3 | ecosystem: Host-associated > Arthropoda: Insects > Digestive system > Gut ...
AATAACGATTTTTTTTTTGTTTTTATCAAAATATTTTGAAATACTCACAAACACAGCGTTTTAGTCGACAAGCATCCGAAGCGATTGGTGTTCGTGTCGCTCTACCTTAAACGGGTGGTCGGAGAAGATTGAAGTTAGCGTTGCTCTAACTTGAACTGTACTGATATACTGTATTTTACACGAACCGGTTTCCCCCTTTGTTCTCCCGGTTTGAATCGGGGAAGCGTCTTCAATACCCGGACTGCTTCTTTATCAAGATATTGGTTAAATGAACGAGAGACCGCCACATCTGAAACCGAACCGTCGGCGTTCACAACGAATTCGCAATGGACACGTCCGGCGATTCCATTCTCGATGGCGATGGTAGGATAAATGATGTTATCCGCAATATATTTCAATAACATAGCTTCGCCACCCGGAAATTCCGGATTTTTTTCTACAATCTGAAAAACATAATCCGGGTCCATTTCTTCTTCCTCCTCTACTACTCCTGCGGGAGCGACATACGTCTCTACTTGCGCATGGGAAGCATCATCTTCACAGGTAAAATCGATAGACTCAACCACGATCTCATTCTCAACAATATTGATGACGTCTAATTCTTTGGGAACCTCCGGCTCCGGCAATGGCGGCGGTGGTTCGTTCTGCTCGGAGGCTTCTATTTCCTCTTCTTCGATGATATTAACGATGCCGGTGTACGTCGCAACCTCAATATCCTTTTCACCCCATTCAAATCCTACAAAAAGGATTGCCAAACCTACCACAACCCCCATCAGGAAATTAAGTGATATGTCTTTCTCCAAGTTGGCTTTTGAACTCTTTTTCGTTTCCATAGCTGTTCATTTTAAGAATTTTAATTACTCTTGTTAATGTTCACATAAAATTTTTTTTCTTCTAAAATCCGCACAAAAATAGATATACTTTTTTATACTGCCAAATAAAAAACGGTTTTTTTTCTTTTTTTTATCAAAATATTTTGTAAATCTCACAAAAACAGCGATTTATGAGACAGTCGTAAAAAATAGATTGAAGTTAGTTTTGCGCTAACTTGAACTGTACCGAGATACTGTATTTTACACGAACCGGTTTCCCCCTTTGTTCACCCGGTTTGAATCGGGGAAGCGTCTTCAATACGCGGAGCGCTTCCTTATCAAGATACTGGTTTAATGGACGAACGATTGCCACATCTGAAACAGAGCCATCGGCGTTCACCACGAATTCACAAAAGACGCGTCCAGAAAACCCATTATCAATGGCAATAGCAGGATAGATGATGTTATCCGCAATATATTTCAACAAAGCCGGTTCGCCGCCCGGAAATTCCGGCTGTTTCTCTACAATGAAAAACACTTTGTCATCATTCATTTTCTCTTCATCCTCCACTATGCCTGTGGGACGTGCAGGCGGCGACACCGCCTGAGAAGGATCATCTTCGCTGGAAAAATCGATAGTAGCCTCAACTTCTATCGCATCTTCAACAATATTGATGACATCTAATTCTTTAGGTAACTCGGGTTCTGGCAGCGGCGGCGGCGGCACGTCCTGCACCGAAGGAGCTATGTCATCATCTATCAGACCCCTATTGGGTCCGGGGTAAAACGCTACCTCAAAATCCTTTTCTCCCCATTCGAATCCTACAAAAAGGATCGCTAAACTTACCACTATCCCCATCATGAAATTAAGCGATAAGTCCTTCTCTAAGTTGGCTCTTGAACTCTTTTTAGTTTCCATAGTTGTTTTTTTTTAGAATTTAATTACTTTTTTTAAAACTCGCACAAATTTTTTTAGTTTCAATGTCAGCCCAAAGATAAACAACCTTTTTTATACTTCCAAATAAAAAACGGTTTTTTTTCTGTTTTTTATCAAAATATTATGTAATGCGCACAAAAACTGCGTTTTATCTGACAAACGTAAATGAATCGAACCATCAATTAGCCTTAGTTTTTCATACGGGATATAACTTTTTTGCATTTTCTCCGTTACATTAATAAATAGATAGTATGTATGAACTTTGTTAAAATATTAACGATCGGATGTTGTTTGCCGTTGTTCATGTATGCGCAGGAAGGGAATGATGGATATGCACTATTGCGTTTTCCAACCTCTGCGCGTGTCAGTGCGCTTGGCGGCTACTCCGTATCATTAGTCGAGGCCGATCCCGCGCTTGCGTTTCATAACCCTGCCCTGTTAGGAGGCGAAACAGATAACAGGCTGAACATGAATTATATAAATTATATTGCCGATGTGAATGTAGGGAGCGTAATTTTTACGAAGGCCTTTCGTGAACGTAGCGCCTGGGGGATAGGGGCTACCTATATTAATTATGGCAGTATGAAAGAGATGACCATTGATAATGAACTACTCGGTACTTTCTCCGCTCAGGATATCGGTTTGCATGTTTTTTATTCGTATGACCTTTCGGAGCGGTGGCGGGGCGGTTTATCCCTGAAAGCGCTTTATTCAACTATTGCGGATTATTATTCGTTTGGACTGGCCGTCGACGCCGGTTTGAGTTATTTTATACCCGAAAGCGATTTCTCCATCGGGATCGCCTTAAAAAATATTGGCTCGGAACTGAAGGCTTATTATGATGAGCGACAGCGTGTCCCCTGGGACTTTCAGTTAGGTGTGACCAAACGGATGGCGCACGCGCCGATACGTTTTTCGGCTACGGCGATGTATCTGAATCAGTGGAAGTTTACAACTGTAGACCGCACTTCGGCATCAACGGAGAAAGGCGACGGTTTCATTGAAACAGCGCTTAAACACCTCGTTTTCGGCGTTGAATTATTGCCGTCCGACAACTTATGGATAGGTATCGGTATGAACCCTAAGACACGAATGGATATGAATCTATCATCCGGCAATGCACTGAGCGGTTTTACGATAGGAGCCGGAATCAAAGTATCCCGTTTTGATATAGGCGCTTCCATCGCCCGCTACCACCCTTCGGCCACTTCCTTCATGGTGGGCCTCACAATGGCGCTTTCGGAAATGAAACCGTAACTCTTTTTAATTAGGAAATAGATGAGACGAATTATTATTGCAATCGATGGGGTTTCGTCGTGCGGGAAAAGTAGCATGGCGAAAGACCTTGCCCGAAAAATAGGTTATACCTATATCGACACGGGAGCTATGTATCGGGCGGTAACGCTTTATGCATGGCAGCAAGGTTTTTTTCGGCAAGACAAACCGGATATTTCAAGTCTTGAAAAATCAATGGGTGATATAAATATCTCATTCAAAGTCAATTCCGAAACGGGAGGTACTGAAACCTATTTGAATGGCCGGTTAGTGGAACGGGAAATACGAGGGATGGAGGTCGCTAATCACGTTAGTTATATAGCCTCGCTTCCGTTTGTCCGCGAGGCGCTTGTCGAACAACAACGCCGGATGGGTCAAGATAAAGGGATAGTGATGGACGGACGCGATATTGGAACGGTCGTTTTCCCGGATGCGGAATTGAAAATTTTCGTGACAGCTTCGCCCGAAGTACGCGCTGTGCGCCGTTGGAACGAACTCCGGGCAAAAGGCGAAGATGTGTCGTTAGAAGAAGTCCTTGAAAATGTGAAAAGTAGGGATCATCAGGATTCAACGCGTGCTGTTTCTCCTTTGCGGAAGGCGGATGATGCGCTGACGCTTGATAATACAAACATGACTATTGACGAACAAAATGAATGGATTTTACAAAGGGTGAAAAGGGGTGAACGGGCGAAGGGGTGAACGGGCGAAAGCACGAACGGGTGAAGGAGTGAAGGGGCGAACGGGCGAAAGCACGAACGGGCGAAGGAGTGAAGGGGCGAACGGGCGAAAAAGGTGGAACTGAGAACTGAAAACTGAAAACTGAAAACTGAAAACTGAAAACTGAAAACTGAAAACTGAAAACTGAAAACTGAAAACTATCATGGTTACGATTGAGATTGATCAAAATTCGGGCTTTTGTTTTGGCGTCGTGAATGCGATAGAGAGTGCGGAACGGGAGTTGAAAAAAGGGGCGAAGTTGTTTTGTTTAGGCGATATCGTTCACAATAGTTTGGAGATGGAAAGGCTTCACAGGCTTGGCCTGCAGACTATTAAACATGAAGACCTGCCGATGCTAAACCATAAAACGGTACTATTACGCGCTCACGGGGAACCTCCTGTAACGTATGAATTAGCACGTAATAACCAACTTAAAGTGATTGATGCTACTTGTCCCGTTGTGTTGCATTTACAACGTCGTATCAAGGATTGTTATCGAGAGATGAAAGGTTTGGATGCTCAATTAGTGATTTATGGAAAACAAGGACATGCGGAAGTGAACGGTTTAGTCGGCCAAACCGAAGGTACAGCTATCGTCATTGAAAATCCTGAAGACCTGGAACTACTTGATTTCTCCAAAGAAATAGCGTTATTTTCACAAACGACAAAATCGTTGGATGGTTTCCGGCACATTGTGGATGTCATTAAGAGCCGGATGAAAGAAGGGGTGCGATTTCATTCTTTTGATACGATATGCCGTCAGGTTGTAAACCGGTTGCCTAACATTAAACATTTTGTTGCACAACATGATTGGGTCTATTTTGTCGCGGGGCGGAAAAGCTCGAATGGAAAGATGCTTTTTGACGAATGTAAGAAATCGAATCCAAACATTTTCTTTATATCCGAATCGTCCGAAATAAAAGAACCGTTACCTCCGGAGGTCCGTAGGGTTGGCGTATGTGGCGCCACTTCAACGCCTAAATGGTTGATGGAAGAAGTCGCCACCCGAATAAGTTTCGTCAATACAAAACCAAGGATTTGTTTTGTATTGACGAAACTTACACTATCTTTGCAGTCGCCTCCCGTCATGGGTAGAGTCCGATGAAAACTGAAAACTGAAAACTGAAAACTGAAAACTAAATAACTATGTCAGAGATTAAATGTATAGGAGTATTGACCTCGGGCGGTGACGCGCCGGGAATGAATGCAGCCATACGCGCAGTGACGCGTGCAGCAATTGCCAATGAGATAACGGTAAAAGGAATTTACCGGGGGTATAGAGGACTTGTTTTCGATGAGATAGAAGATTTTAAGACACAAAATGTCAGTAATATCATCCAGCGAGGGGGCACCATTCTTAAAACGGCTCGTTGTGAACAATTTAAAACCCCTGAAGGGATGCAGGAAGCGTATAATACGATAAGGAAGCACGGGATTGACGCCTTAGTGGTGATCGGCGGGGATGGCAGTTTGACAGGCGCTCGCTGTTTAGCCCAGAAGTATAATTTGCCCATCGTAGGTCTTCCGGGAACGATAGATAACGATTTATTTGGAACGGATACGACCATCGGATATGATACGGCGCTTAATACTATTATCGAATGTGTGGATAAGATTCGTGATACGGCATCTTCGCACGAACGTCTTTTTTTCATCGAGGTGATGGGTCGTGATGCTGGGTTTCTCGCCCTGAACGGAGCTATCGCTTCCGGGGCGGAGGCGGCTATCGTCCCGGAGATTTCCCTGCAAAAAGACCAGTTGGCCGAAATGATTGAGCACGGATTCAGAAAGTCGAAAAACAGCAGTATTGTACTTGTTGCAGAAAGCGATGTGACAGGCGGTGCGATGGGTGTTGCGGATCGTGTCAAGAAAAGCTATCCCCAGTTTGATGTACGTGTCTCTATATTAGGGCATTTGCAACGCGGTGGCGCGCCTTCGGCACAAGACCGAATCCTTGCTACCCGTATGGGTGTTGCTGCCATCGAAGCGCTTCTGGAGGACCAGCGAAATGTGATGACCGGCATTCAGAACGACAAAATCGTATTCGTTCCTTTTGCCAAAGCCATCAAGAAAAACAAACCGCTTGATCCGGATTTGTTAGACATCCTCAACGCTGTCTCAAAATAAGAACAGGAAAGCCCCTTCGCCCCTTCGCCCCTTCGCCCTATTTCTGTTTCAAAAACAATTCCATCATTTGCTTGGATGCGATGAAGGAACTCATTTCATTGTTCAGCACCTTTTGCTCCATGAGCGGAAGCAGCGATTTTACGCCCGGATGATGATAAAATGCATCATGTAACCTGTAATCTATACTTTCATACATCCAGTAGGTTGCCTGTTCGTTGCGTTTACGCTCGAAATATCCGTTATGTTTTGTAAAAAAGAAGTATTCATTGATCGTATCCCACACTTCCTGAATCCCTATGGCATAACAGGCGGAATAGGTGAGTACTTTCGGCTTCCAGCCTGATTCGGTATGCGGAAAAAGTTGCAACGCATTACGATAATTAGCGGCGGTTATCTTCGTTTTTTCTATGTTGTCGCCGTCCGCTTTGTTGATGACAATGCCATCAGCCATTTCCATGATACCGCGTTTGATACCTTGCAATTCGTCGCCTGAACCGGCAATCAGAATCAACAGAAAAAAGTCAACCATCGAGTGGACCGCTGTTTCACTTTGTCCGACGCCTACCGTTTCAACAAAAACAGTGTCGAATCCTGCTGCTTCACATAAGATAATGGTTTCGCGTGTTTTGCGCGCCACGCCACCCAACGAACCGGCTGTAGGAGAGGGACGGATAAAGGAGTTTTTTTCACGGGCTAACGATTCCATCCTTGTTTTATCGCCTAAAATACTGCCTTTTGAACGTTCGCTACTCGGATCAATCGCCAGAACGGCAATTTTATGTCCCTGCCGTATCAGATGCATGCCGAATGTGTCAATAGAGGTGCTTTTGCCGGCGCCCGGGATACCTGTGAAACCAATACGCACCGATTGTCCGGTATAAGGCAGGCATCGCTCAATTATTTCCTGGGCAAATTGCCTGTGTTCCGGCTTTGCGCTTTCGATAAGCGTGACAGCTTGACTTAACAGGGTGATATTCCCTTTCAGTATACCTTCGACATATTCAGAAAGGGTGTATTTGTTTTGATAGTGACGTTTAAAATAAGGGTTCACAGGGGGGGCTATTACACCCTTATTCACTTTCAGACCCTTATAGGCGGCTTCGTTTTCAGGATGCTCCATTATGATACTACCATTTAGTTGATTTTTTCCGCCATTACTTTGATACGGCGGATAGGGCCTTTGGGATCATTACATATCACATAGATGTCAGTATCTACGTTTTCCGAGCCCAGTTCTTTTGCTTTGATGGTTGCGTTGACTGTGAATGATTCGCCGGCTTTGATAGTTTTACCATTCAGTGAAGGCAGATGAACCCGTTCATCATCGCCGGTAATACTATGGATTATTAAGTCGGACTTGCCGGTGTTGGAAAGGATAAAAGGCTTATTTGTCGTTCCACCCAATCCTAACAGTCCTTTTTTTACCTGGCCGAAATTAATCATCGTATTTTTGATGTCTAAAACAGGGGCGTTAACGCTTTGTAACGGCGATAACTTGCTGAAGTCATCAAGGTAATTGACAGTGACGGATATATGATCGCTGCCGAGTACTGTACCTTCATTATTTTTGACGATCCAGGTACAATTATCGGTAATACGTCCTCTTTTTTGAGCGGTTTTAGCGCCGTCAATGGCTAAGATAAATTCACCCGGCCAGTCGGCTTTTAACGAATCGGGAGCCTGAATAGTTATATAGTCCGGTACGTTTTCCCAAGCGAAATAAACGGTTTCATCGTTATAATTTTTTATGTACGAAGCAATCCGGTTCACTTTAGCAGGATTGAATGTATTGAACGTTATATTCTTTTTTTCAATACCCAAACCGCCGAACTTATCCGGAAAAGCTACTCCCGGATCGCTCGGTTTTTCGACCACAACCCCTAAGACAGTCAATCTGTGCTGTTTATAACCGCCGTTTTCATTCGTATAGACGATGGCCGGTTTGTTAAAAGGGCCGAGATGTCCTTTCGGATTATAGGTAATGATAATAAATCCTTCCTTTCCGGGATCGACAGGCAGTTGCGACCACTCCGGTTTGGTGCATCCGCATGTCGCCTGAACATGTGAGATAGTAAGCGGAGCAGTACCAGTATTCGTAAATTTAAAAGTATGCTCGGCATAGCCATCATTTTCGCCGATAGTACCGAAATCATACATTATTTCAGCAGCTGTGAATACAGGCGCTATCTCAACATTGTTATTTTGGGCGGAAACCAAATAGCCGATTGCCCAAAATCCTGTAAGTAATATCAAACTTTTTCTGGTCATAATCTTTCGGTGAAATTATTATTTACCTTCCACAGTCCCTTTTATCGTCAGGATATAAGTTCCGGTATGTCCGTTACTGAAAACCTGAATTGTTCTCGTAAACGGTCCGGGACGGTTTGCTGTATCGTAAGTGACTTTGAGTTCGCCGGTTTTTCCAGGGGCGATAGGCTCCGTCGTATATTCAGGCTTTGTACATCCGCACGTAGAGGTCACATTTTTGATCTCTAACGGCGCTTTGCCTTCATTTTTTATGGTGAAAGTATGCGTTGCTGCGCCATCTACTTCCTTGATTGTTTTGAAATCATGTGTGCTTTCGCCTTCTACGGCGAAAACAGCCTCATTTTGTTGCGCTTCGTTTTGTTGCGCTTCGTTTTGTTGTGCCGATGCAAGACTTGCTGTAAGCACGATAAGTGTAAATACAAATAAAAGACGTTTCATAATTCACAACTATTAATGTTAATATCGCACAAAGGTAGCTATTTTTCCGATAGGTTGTATCTTTTAGTTCGATTTTTTTTCCTGACAAAAGTTTTAAACGTAAAAGGGAACAGATGATTTTCGTCGGGTGGATGCGCTTCGCAGTCGGTCAACACCCAATCGGTATCGTTTATTACCGGGAAAAAGGCGTCTGCATGATCGAAAGAATGATGTATACAAGTGAGGTAGAGTTTATCCGCTAATCCGATTGCCTGTTCATAGACAGCAGCGCCTCCGATGATAAAAATCTCGTTTTCATGTTGATGCCGTCCGATTGCTGTGTGCAGTTGATTGTATGTTTCACAACCCTCAAATGAGGATTCGGCATTTCGGGTAATTACGACATTCGTTCGGTTAGGCAGCGCGCCGTTAGGTAACGATTCGAAGGTTTTGCGTCCCATGATCACGGTGTGTCCGGTTGTAAGTCGCTTGAATCGTCTCAAGTCGTCAGGTAATCGACAGAGAAGCTCGTTATCGGCTCCAATGGCATTATTTTCGTCTATGGATGTAATGATAGAAATCATGTAGTTTTCAGTTTTCAGTTTTCAGTTTTCAGTTTTCAGTTTTCAGTTTTCAATTCGTAAAAAAACTCGTTCCCAATTCCCAATTCCCAATTCCTAATTCATAATTCCTAATTAAACAGCTACTTCGCCTTTGATATGCGGATGCGGGTCATAATTGACAAGTTCGAAATCTTCGTATTGGAAATCGAAAATATTATTTACGAAAGGATTGATCCTCATTTGAGGCAGGGGGCGGGGGGTACGTGTCAGTTGCAATTTGATTTGTTCGAGGTGATTCAGATAGATATGGGCGTCGCCTAAGGTGTGAACAAAATCGCCTGCCTTGAACCCGGTCACTTGTGCCATCATCATTAATAGCAAGGCATACGAAGCAATATTGAATGGCACGCCTAAGAAAATATCTGCGCTTCGCTGATAGAGTTGCAGGCTTAGTCGTCCGTCGGCTGCATAAAACTGAAAAAAGGCATGACAGGGAGGTAGTTTCATGTTTTTTAAGTCGCCTACATTCCACGAACTGACAATGATACGCCGCGAATCGGGATTATTCCTGAGGGTGTGAACAGCTTCGCTGATCTGGTCAATGGTTCCTCCTTCATAATCCGGCCACGAGCGCCATTGGTATCCGTAAATATGTCCCAGGTCGCCGTTCACATCCGCCCATTCGTTCCAGATACGAACGCCATGTTTCTGAAGGTATTTCACATTTGTATCCCCCCTCAGGAACCATAATAACTCGTGGATAATGGATTTGAGATGTAGCTTTTTAGTCGTCAGCAGCGGAAACCCCTCCTCCATAGCAAACCGCATCTGATATCCGAAAATACTGATCGTACCGGTGCCGGTACGGTCTTCTTTTCCGGTTCCTTCCTGAAGAACACGCTCCAATAAGTCGAAATATTGCGTCATATTTTTTATATTCAAGCGCAAAGATAGTACAACGCGGTTGAAATGCAAAATTATTTTTTATCATACGCTTGGAAAAAAGAAAAGTTTCATCTAATTTTGCACTGAAATTTCAACGAAAAACAGTAAAATATGGACAAGATAAGCAAGTGAAAGCATTTTAAATTATAAATATTATGAAGAAATTTTTATGGATGGCATTGATGGCGGGCGCGCTGCTGTCGTGCAAGAACGAAGTGAAAAACATAGTAACGCTTTCGGGTTTGAACACGAAAGATTTTGTTGGAGAAAAGGATGGCAAGCAAACAGCCTTGTATATCCTGAAAAATTCGGTCGGGATGGAAGCGTGTATAACGAATTACGGGGGACGTCTCGTGTCGTTGATGGTCAGGGATAGAGCCGGCAATCTGAAAGATGTGGTACTCGGTTATGGCAGTATAGCCGATTATCTTGCTTCGGATGGAAATTATGGCGCTTTGATCGGGAGATATGGAAATCGTATCAAAGACGGACAATTTACATTAGATGATGTGATGTATCAACTGCCGAAAAATAACAACGGTCATTGCCTGCATGGCGGACCAAACGGCTACCACACTCAGGTTTGGGATGCCGAACAGTTAGATGAACAGACACTTAAACTGACTTACCTGTCAAAAGACGGAGAGGCCGGATTCCCCGGCAATCTGAACATGACCGTAATCTACAAGCTAACCGATGAAAATGCGATTGATATACGGTATGAAGCGACAACAGATAAGCCTACTATCGTCAACCTGACGAATCATAGCTATTTTAATCTTTCGGGAAGATTAGGTTCGCAAATTCTTGATCATTATATTTATATCAATGCGGATTCGTTTACGGCAGTAGATGCAACGCTCATTCCGACGGCAATCACGCCGGTTGAAGGTACGCCGATGGATTTGCGCCGACCGATGCTTATCAGAGGTGGAATTGACGATGATTATGAGCAGATCACCTTAGGTAAAGGTTATGATCATAACTGGATTTTAAATACCCAGGGCAATATCTCGCAAATAGCAGCAATAGTTTACCACGAAGGAAGCGGTATTGAGATGGATGTTTTCACAACCGAACCCGGTATCCAATTCTACAGCGGCAACTTCATGGCCAAAGCCGATAATGGCAAATTGGATGTCACCTATATCCACCGCGGAGCGCTTTGCCTTGAGACACAACATTATCCCGACAGTCCGAATCAACCCGATTTCCCAAGTACCGTACTTCGACCGGGCGAAAAATACACCAGCCGTTGTATCTATCAATTCAAAACTGCCGTTTCAACACCTGCCAATTAGTAACGAAATGAACTCAAGTAATTGCAGACTTATTCTCATGGTTCTCGGTTGTTTTGTTGCCGTAATGATGCTGAATGCGCAACAGGTGATCAAGTTATGGGATGAAGGTCCGTCGACGAGTAATGAGTTGACGGGTGATGAAGTTGTAAGAAATAACGGCGCCTCTATTTCCAATGTCTCTGTTCCGACGCTAACCGTATACTTGCCGGAGAAAAGTAACCGGACAGGTATGGCGGTTGTGGTTTGTCCCGGCGGTGGTTACGCTGGATTGGCTTTTGACCATGAAGGGGTGATGGTCGCCAAATGGCTTAATAAAGAAGGGATAGCAGCGTTTATTCTGAAATACAGGATGCCGAATAAACATAAGGAGGTACCGCTTAGCGATGCGCAACAAGCTATCCGGCTTATACGCTCTCATGCCTCCGAATATGATGTAAATCCCTCGAATATAGGTATTTGCGGTTTTTCGGCAGGGGGGCATTTAGCATCCACCGCCTCTACACATTATGCGACGTCGGGCGTTAGTACACGCCCTGATTTTTCCATCTTGTTTTATCCGGTCATCACCATGTCCGAAGCGACACATGGCGGATCGCGGAGCAATCTGTTAGGCGACAATCCTTCACAGACTGACATCCACAGGTTTTCGAATGAAAAGCAAGTCAATACGAATACCCCTCCCGCTATCCTATTTTTAAGCGATGACGATAAGGCGGTGGTTCCCGAAAACAGTATAGCCTATTACAAAGCGCTCAAACAAAATGATATACCTGCTGCCATGTATATATTTCCATCCGGCGGTCATGGCTGGGGTTTTTACGACACTTTTACATACCACAAACAAATGACCGAACTCCTCTCGGCATGGCTGAAAGGGGTTCATTAATCATTAATCATTAATCATTAATCATTATTATGGAAATAGTAGTAAGCGGAATACGTCCGACAGGCAATTTGCATCTTGGTAATTACTTTGGCGCTGTCAGGAGTTTTGTAAAAATGCAACATGAATATCATTGTTTTTTCTTTATTGCCGACTGGCATTCACTTACGACGCATCCCAGACCGGCCCATTTGCATCAAAGTGTGAACACCATTCTGGCTGAATACCTTGCCTGCGGACTTGATCCGGAGGTAGCGACGCTTTATTTGCAAAGCGATGTGCATGAAGTGGCCGAACTCTATCTTTACCTGAATATGAATGCGTATGTTGGCGAATTGCAGCGCGTTACCACCTTTAAGGAGAAAGTACGCGCCCAACCTGACAATGTAAATGCCGGTCTTCTGACCTATCCTACGTTAATGGCTTCGGATATTATAATTCACCGGGCGGCGAAGGTGCCGGTAGGAAAAGACCAGGAACAAAATATGGAGATGACGCGCAAATTTGCCCGCCGGTTTAATCAGATTTATGATGTTGCCTATTTCCCTGAGCCGGCGCCTTTTCATTTTTCGGATAAAGCGGTCAAAGTACCGGGATTGGATGGCTCCGGTAAGATGGGTAAAAGTGAAGGGAATGCGATCTATTTAGTGGACGATGAGAAGACGATTCATAAAAAAGTGATGCGCGCCGTGACCGATGCCGGCCCGACCGAACCGGATAGTCCGAAACCGGAGCCTATCCAAAATCTCTTTACAATGATGGAGATTGTATCCGGCAGTGATACCTACAACTATTTTAATGAAAAATACAATACATGCGCCATCCGTTATGGCGATATGAAAAAACAGTTGGCCACCGATATTAACGCTTTTTGCGCTCCAATCCGGGAGCGCATCAACGAACTCATCGCTGATGAAAGCTATTTGGAAAAAGTAATCCGTACAGGCGCTGAAAAAGCATCCGCCAGCGCCCGGAATACACTGAACGACGTCCGCCGCATCATCGGATTTGGATAATAGTTTTCAGTTGTCAGTTTTCAGTTGTCAGAAAAAAACTGAAAACTGAAAACTGAAAACTGACAACTTATTTTTCGATATCCTTGAAATAGTTGTAAGTGCCGACTTTGAGTTCGGCGCAGGCGGCTTCGTCGCAGACGATGATACCTTTCGGATGCATTTGCAGGGCGGTGATAGTCCACATCTGGTTGACACTCCCCTCGACAGCTTGCTGTAGGGCGCGGGCTTTGTTATGACCGTTTACGACTATCAGCACTTCTTTGGCGTCCATGACCGTTCCGACGCCGACAGTCAGCGCCGTTTTCGGCACTTTATTGACATCGCCTTCGAAAAAGCGGGAGTTGATGATGATCGTGTCAGTGGTAAGCGACTTTATGCGGGTACGGGATGATAAGGACGAGCCGGGTTCGTTGAATGCGATGTGTCCGTCCGCGCCTATTCCTCCCAGAAACAAATCGATGCCTCCGACTTTTTTCATGCGTTCTTCGTAACCGGCGCACTCGGCTTCCAGATCATCGGCGTTTCCGTTCAGGAGATTGACGTTTTCGACCGGAATGTCGATGTGGCTGAAAAAATTGTTCCACATAAACGAATAGTAGCTTTGGGGATGGTCTTTGGGAATGCATACGTATTCGTCCATGTTGAACGTGATTACATTCATAAACGAAACCACGCCTTCCTTATAAAGGTTGATAAGTTCTTTATAAGTGCCTAATGGTGAAGAACCGGTAGGCAATCCAAGAACAAATGGCTTTTCAGCAGTCGGTTTTGCATTGTTGATTTTTGCAGCTATGTAATTAGCCGCCCATTTCGATAATGATTCGTAGTTTGGTTTGATAATAAGTCTCATAGTTAAAAAAATATATTCAGAAATTAATATTAGCCTCAAATTCAATCTTCTGTCCCGGCACAAGGTGGTCACATTCAATGGTTAGAACGGGTGACGAGCCTCCTGACGCCACTTCTATCCATACGCTTTCATCCGGGCAGAGCGTATGCAATGACTGTTCGCTTCTGACGCCGTTTACTGCGACATAAGCCTTCCGGTATATCGGGGCTACGCCGGTATTCTTTATCAGTATTGCCGAATGATTGCCTTTCGAGCGGAAATCCTCAACGGCGAACCTGTAGCCGCAGGCCATACCCGCTTCCTTGATGCGCTCAGGGACTTGGTATTTACGTTGGTCGTTGCCTGTCATGTATGTCAGGCGGTATTTGGCGGCTTCGCTTTCGAACGTCCGCCCATGTATCCCCTCACGGTTCAGTACATTCGTCTGGTCTTCGGGCGTGTAGTAGCTAAACTCGCCTCCCATAGGGGCGATTTTAGATCGCTCGCTGTAATTCAATGAGTTCCACCATGTTTCGTTTGTCCGGTCGTGACTCTGGTGCATAAACGAATCGTCGAACAATCCGAACCTTTTATTCATCAAATCTTCGTTTCCTGCTTCCGCGAACGGGCCATAGCGTTTCAACGGCGAAGCGTCTATCGAAATACTCCAGGCAGTGAATTTGAAATATTCGTCTAACGTGCGAAAAAACTCGCCCTGAAATTGCTTTGAAGGAAAGGTTTGTCCTTCAATATAGGGGCCGTCATAGATATGGTATTCGGCCCACAAGCCAAAACCGGTCTGGACAAACGCCAGGCGGGGATCGTTGTCGTATCTTTCGGCGAATTTTTTGTAGAACTCCAAATGAAAGCGTCTCAGTTCGGGACACCGCCAGTCGGGGAACTCCGTATCGCGATTTTCGCTCTTACCCCACAGGACTTCGTAGTCGTCGCGCTCTTTGATATAATCGGGCGCCGTATTTGCCCTGCCGGGATACGTGTAACGGAAGCGCAGGATTGCCTGATGACTGCGTGAAGCGATGTCGTTGAGCAAATTTTCAACAACTGTCCAGTCGTATACCCCTTCTTCCTTGACTATGTCATTGTAGTGCATGTAGGCGTATTCGAGCGAAATGACGTCGCGTATCTCTCTGGCGGCAGGCGCCCAGAAAACGATACCTGTCATGGGCTGTACATTTTCTATCTTCGAGTTTAATGCTATTTTTTTATAGGAGGCATATAAAGATTCCACCTGCTGATTCTGACAGCCAGCCATCGCCATCGCCATAATTATAATTAATAACGTCTCCCAATGGCTCATTGGCGGCGAACTAAAATGCTATCAATTGATTCGCCATTGCTTTTCCGAGCGCCTTGCATTGTTCTTCCGTACAGCAGTTTTGCTTTTGCTCGACAGGCTGGCCTACCGCCTCCCATTTCATTTTTTCGCCGAAAGCGGCCAATCGTTTGACGGCGGCTCCCGCCCATGTAAAAGAGCCAAAGCAGCCGAATAAACGGTTCTTTAATTCACGCAACTCTATTTTTCCGATCAATGCATCAATTTCCGGAAACAGTTGATTGCTATATGTAGGGCTTCCGATGAGAACGCCCCGGTAGTTGAACAGATCGCGCAGTATATACGACGAGTGACTGTAGCTGACATTGTGCATGGCAATCTCGCGGACGCCTTCGCCGGATAATGCAGAGGCAATCGTTTCGGCCATTTGTTCGGTATGTCCGTACATGCTTCCGTAGATAATGGTTACGCCGTTGAGTCCTTCATAGCGGCTTAGCCGATCGTAAAAGGCCATGGCTTGTGATTTTTGTTCGTCCCAAACAGGGCCATGGGTTGGGCAAATCATCTGTATATCTACATTCGCAAGTTTTTGAAGCGCTTTTTGAACCGGATTGCCATATTTGCCTACAATATTAGAATAATATCTCACCATTTCATCCCAATACCGGTTTGTGTTCAGTTCCTTGTCGACGACACCTCCGTCTAATGTGCCGAATGTGCCGAATGCATCCGCCGAAAAAAGTATTTTATTCGTTTCACAATAGGTCATCATCACTTCCGGCCAGTGCACCATTGGCGCTGTATAGAATTTCAAGCGATGCGTTCCGGTATCAAGCGAATCACCGTCTTTCACTTCATAGAGGCCGTCGGTGACGCCATAGTATCCTGCGAGCATACCGAAAGTCAGTTTATTCCCTATGATTTGAACAGCCGGATATTTTTCGCGTATCCGGCGGATACTTCCCGAATGGTCAGGTTCCATATGATTGATTATCAGATAATCTAAGCGCCCGTTTACTATTGTGTCTATTTTGTCTAAAAAAATATCCGAAAAACAACTGTCGACCGTGTCAACTAAAATATTTTTAGCACCGGTAATCAGGTATGCGTTGTAGGATACGCCGTAAGGGAGCGGCCAGAGATTTTCAAACAAACATTTCTGACGGTCGTTAACTCCTACGTAATAAATATTATTAGCTATCTGTTTCATACGTAAATAATGATTAATGATTAATGATTAATGATTAATGATTAATGATTAATGATTAATGATTAATGAAATCTTTTTTTATTAATGCTTGGGTGTGATAGGATTCGTGCGTTTGTGCGTTCGTGCCTTCGTGCCTTCGCCCGTTCGTGCCTTCGTGCCTTCACCCGTTCGTGCTTTCGCCCCTTCGCCCGTTCGTGCCTTCGCTCCTTCACCCCTTCGCCCGTTCGTGCCTTTTCGTAAGGCCTTCCAAACAAAGAAAATACCCATCATAACAAACGGGATACTCAGCAGTTGACCCATATTCAGGGCCATGCCTTCTTCGAAATTTTCCTGCGTATTTTTCAGGAACTCAATAAAGAAACGGCAGGAGAAGATACAAATCATGAATATGCCGAAAATCAACCCTTCTTTCTTCCACGCATCTTTCTTGAAGTAAAGCCACATACACAGCACGAATGTGAGCAAATAACAAAAAGCCTCGTACAACTGGGTCGGATGACTTGGGGGGGAGAAAATGGGTGCAGCGCCCCGTTTCCAGGCATGAAGGTTCTCAATAAAACGAAATCCCCAAGGCAGGTCGGTGGGATGACCGTACACTTCATGGTTGATAAGGTTGCCGATTCGTATCAAAGCCGCTACTAAACCTGTCGGTGTCACAAGTTTGTCGAACGTCCACATCATGTTTCTATGGCTTACCTTTTTCGAGTAAAAATAGATGGCCACTATGATACCGATTACACCTCCATGGCTGGCTAACCCGCCTTCCCACATTTTCAATATTTCTATCGGATTTGAAAGATAGTAACCGGGCGAATAGAACAAACAATGACCAAGTCGCGAACCGATCATCATCCCAATGACCGTATAAAACAGCAGCGGATCAATCCATTGAGGATTAATATCTTCACTTTTCCACATACGTTTCACGATATTATATCCGATAGCATACCCGATGAAAAACATGAGCGCATACCAGCGAATTTCTCTCGATCCGATAGAGAAGATAGCAGGATCGACTGTCCATGTGATTTCTAATAATGACATCTTTTTTTAATGATTAATGATTAATGATTAATGATTAATAATGAACAATTAACAATGAACAATGAACAATGAACTTTTTCAGACGAGCCTTTTGATTAGTTCTTCCGGTTCGCCGAAAAGGAGATGGATGATGGGGATTTCGATCAACGTATAGGCGCCGGGTTGTTGGCGGGTGGCAGCTCGGGCTGAGGCTACCAAGATTTGTGCAGTAAGGGCTGGGCCATTAATTTTCATCGTATATTCAATCAATTGATTTTGTGTTTTGCCGGCAACGCCTTTACGGACGATATGAACGCTGTGCCCCATGTCTAACAGGGTATCTACCGAATCGACCTGTATGACATGCGTCTCGTCGTGTGCAAAATAATCATCCTGTTTGATTGCTGCGGCAACGGTTTCAAATGAATGGCCTTCTTCTATTTCAACATAAACCATCCGCCGGTGGAGGCTTGTGCCTAACGGGATAGTCATGCTTAATGCCGCATTAACGCCTGTAATTGCTTTTGCCGCTACAGTATGTCCCATACTCATTCCTGGTCCGAAGTTGGTATAAGTGAGACCTTTCGGTGTCATCGCCTCGAACAGTGCGCGGAGGATCGAATCGCTCCCCGGGTCCCAGCCGGCAGCAATGATAGCGACAGCGTTGTTTTTCTTTGCCATCCGGTCGAGGTTGTGTCGCAGGTCTACAATTTGACTGTGAATATCAAAGCAATCAACCGTATGTATGCCTAAAACCAGCGCTTCATTGGCGATTGTCTCAACGATACGGGAAGGAACGGCAAGGATAGCTACATCTACATTTTCAAGTGCTGATATATTTTCGGTCACCGGATACGCTTGAATATCAACAGGAATATCACTAACGATGCCTGCCACTTCAAAATCTGTAGAAGCTTCCAGCGCTTCTAAAACATGTTTCCCAATATTCCCATAGCCTACTATTGCGGCTCTTATCTTTTTCATTTAATACTTATTTTTGCGTTTAATAGTTTGCAAAAATACGAATTTTTAAACGAACTGCAATTTTTAGCGGGATTTTTTTGTTATTATCGTAAATTCTTTTTACATTTGCATTGTTTTTTTTACTATCATACCGTAATAATCATGTCTATTCAGGAACAGGAAACAGTTAGAAAAAAGTATTATAACGAGGCTGTCAGATACATGGACAACGCTAAGGAATGTCTGCTAAAGGCACAAAAAGACGGCAAGTATTATAACGACCCTGAAGTAAATTGACAAAACATGTCTTACTTCAAAGTACATATCTTAGGTTGCGGCTCGGCTACGCCGACGGTACGTCATGCTCCGACAGCGCAGGTCGTTGATTTGCGGGATAAGTTGTACCTGATAGATTGCGGCGAAGGGACACAGCTTCAGATGCGGCGTTATAAAGTACGTTTCAACAAGATAAACCACCTTTTTATATCGCATCTGCACGGCGACCATTGCTTCGGATTACCGGGATTTATTTTCACGCTTGGGTTGTTAAACCGTACTGCCGCTCTGACAATCCATGGACCTGCCGGCATCGAAATGTTTCTGACCCCCATCTTAAAGCAATTTGGCACAGAACTTCCTTATAAAGTGCATTTTAATGTGGTCGATACGCACAAAAACGCACTTGTCATGGAAGATCGCTCCCTGCGGGTTTATTCTATACCCTTGAAGCATCGGATTCCGACTTGTGGTTTTCTGTTTGCTGAAAAGCCGCAAGAACCGCATATCATCCGTGAGATGATTGATTTTCACCATATTCCGTTTTGGAAGATCGCCGCCATAAAAAAAGGCGTGGATTTTGTGACCGAAGATGGAACGATCATCCCCTATACACATCTCACCCGGCCGGCTGATCCGCCGAAACGGTATGCTTATTGTTCTGATACCGCTTTTTCGCCATCCCTCATCCCCTATATTGAAGGTGTTGATTGTTTGTATCACGAGGCGACCTATTTGGATAAAGACAGGCGACGCGCAAAAGATACGTTTCATTCGACGGCGCTACAGGCGGCCGAAATAGCATCTCGCGCAGGCGTAAAGCAACTTGTATTAGGACATTACTCCGCTCGGTATAAAGATTTGACCGAATTTACAAAAGAAGCCGCCACCCTTTTTCAGAACGTCACACTATCGGATGAAGGGCAGGTGATCGTCGTTTGAGAATACAATGAACTGCTCGACGAAGGCGAAGAAGTTTGAAAAAAAGGTTGAATATGACAGAATAATGACTATCTTTGCGGTTGAAAAACTTTAAAAAAAATTATTATGAAACAATCATCATTTTATTCGATCTTCATCATTTTGGCGTTACTCATCGGTAGTTCTATAGCATCGTTTGTCGGTTGCTCATCAGGACATCAAAGACTTACTGATTATGTTAATCCTTTTATGGGCACTACCACGCTTTGGGATAGCGTGGACTTGGGTTACAAAATGAGTGAAAATCCTGAGTTTCGTACAGTCTTGACCGAATTTGGTCGTAGACCGGCGCAAGGCATTACCAGAGCATGGGGCGCAGAGTGTTATCCGGGTGCAACATGGCCTCACGGTATGGTGCAAGCCACACCTGTAACTATGTGGGGCAGCGGCTCGGGCTATCAGTATGAAGATACGCTCATTTATGCCTTCTTTCATTCCAGCAAGGGACAATGGGGATTGGGGCATGTGCCTGTTATGCCTTTTACCGGACAAATAACAGCCGACAATTATCATTCGGGCTACAGTCACGAAAACGAATCGGCCAATGTCGGATATTATCAGGTCTACCTTGAACGCTACGGTATAAATGCCGAAATGACCGCCACGACGCGTTGCGCATATCACAAATACACCTACCGCAGCGGAGACGAAAAGAAATTGTTACTCCATCTGACCCGCATGAATAGCATGCGAAGCGGAGTATCCCGATGGACTTTCAATCAGGTAAATGAAAACACATTTTCCGGCTCCCAAAGCGATATTTACTTTTATGCCGTTGCCAATCACAACATCAAAAGCATTGATTCAATCCGAAACATCAGAAACGATAGAGAAAAAATCACAATCGTCAATTTTGCAGACGGTAGAGGCCCCTTGGAATTGAAAATAGGTTTTTCTTTTGTAAGTATAGAAAAGGCGAGAAAAAACTTGGAAGCGGAAATGATACATAAAAACTTCGAACAGGTAGTCAAAGAAACAGAAGAAGCCTGGGAAGAAGTTTTGTCAAAAATTCGGGTCGCAGGCGGAACCGAAAAACAAAGACAGACGTTCTACTCGTGTCTGTACAGGGCGTTACAGTGGCCTGCAATTCGTAGCGATACGGACGGCGAATTTTTGCATCCAAACAACAATGTGGTCAACAAAGGTTTTCATTTTTATACTTCAAATAATTACTGGGATACTTGGGCTAGTAAAATGGTTCTGATGGGAATGGTAGAGCCGGAAGTAACCGTGGATGTGATCAGGTCCGATATCGAAAGGACAAAAAACTCCGGATTCTTTTCCAGTGGTTTCCACGGCGACTTTTCCCTTGCGTTCTATACAGGCATGTATCTGCGCGGTCTTCGCGGTTTTGATGCTGATAGCGCCTACCATTACATGTTGCGTAACGCAACCGTACCCAGAGGAAGAGGCGGAAGAGGCGGACGTCAATATCTCGACGAATATATTCAAAGAGGCTGGATTGCCGAAAACCGTGTTCCTAATCCCACTGTCAAGACCGAAGAAAACGAGGCGAAAGCAGCCGTATCGAAGACAATTGAATATGCCTACAGCGATTATGCGGTAGCATTGATGGCCAGAGCAATGGGTGATACGGATAATTACAATTTATTGATGGAGCGTTCCCGAAATTATAAAAATTTATTCGACCCCGCTACCGGATTCGTGCGCGGAAGGTGGGATGACGGAGAATGGGTAACGCCTTTCGACCCCGGTTATCCGTATTATGTATATATGTATCGTGAATCATCGGGATGGCAATCAACTTTTTTCGCTCCGCAAGACCCGTATGGACTAATAGGGCTTTACCCAAGCAAGCAGGCCTTCGAACAAAAACTTGATTCATTGTTTATCATTCCTTTTGGCGGGTATGAAGCAGATAACCTGACAGGATGGTTCGGACAGTATTGCGCTGGAAATCAGCCTGCTCAAGGTATCGCTTATTATTATTATTTCATCGATAAACCGGAAAAAGCGCAAGAAAAATTGGATATTCTGATGGAAGATTATTACAACATGGGTAAGGAAGGATTGGCTTATGCAGGAATGGACGACGAAGGCGGATTGTCGGCTTGGTACGTTTTCAACGCTATCGGACTGTATCCCTTTTCGCCCGCCGACCCCGATTATCTTATTACCGCTCCCCTTTTCGACGAAGTGGTATTTACAATGGGAGATACTTCCTTTACAATCAAGAAAGTCGGAGATGGGAGAAAAATCCGGGAAATAACGTATGATGGTCAAAAAGTAAACGGCTATTTCATATCACATGACGAACTGAAGCGCGGTAAAGAATTAGTAATCATTGACACACGATAATAGTTTTTAGTTTTCAGTTTTCAGTTTTCAGTTTTCAGTTTTCAGAATTTTTCTCCGCGTAAAGATTTTGTTACACGGAGTTACACAGAGAAGACACAGAGGTACACAGAGATTTTTATTGAGCCTGTAACCATTAACCACTAACCATTAACCACTAATTCTCAATTCTCAATTCAAAAAAGGTTGTTGCTAAAAACCCTTATTTCCAAAAAGCGCCCTTAATAGCCAATGAAAGCATGCCCGTCTTTACCCTTATTCCCTTATTTTTGACGGATAAGGGAATAAGGGGGTCACCCGCAAAAGTTGTGGATTAAGCATAAATTTTAGCTAATCTATACAAAAAGAACTCTACATCGACAACTCCTCTTAAATTAGCCCTAAACTCTTTAATTTTAGCGTTAAAAGATTCCGCCGAGGCATTTGTAGACCTGTTTACGAAAAAGTTCAATATTTCTTCATAGTGTTCGTAAATAGTAGCGGCTATTGTATTAAAAGATTTGAACTCTGAATCAGCCACTTGATTGTACCATCTGGCAAGGCTCAGTCTGGCGGCATCCTTGACGCTGTTTTTGGAGAATATCATTCTTAAAGAGTGTGCCATGCCGTATGCTTTTTTGATGTCGGGATAAAGTTCAAAAAGTATTTTTGCTCTTTGTTTTTGTTTCTCTGTCCATTTCTCGGCAGATTTGAACAAAAGGTAGCGACTTCTTGCTAACAGTTGTTTTTTAGAATCTCCATTTTCAAGTATTTGCGGAATGTATTTTTTGCCGGAAAGTTTCGCCTCTTCCATGGCGTCTGTTTCTTCGTTTATTGCATCCCATCGGTGAGCGATACGCATTTCCTGAATGGCGTCGTAAGCCAGTTTCTGAACGTGAAAACGGTCAATAACACGGCTGGCTTTGGGAAAACAACTGCGGACAATCCTGCGCATGGAATCTGACATGTCAAGGGTGACCTCCTTTACTTTGTTGCGCAGCTCTTCCGGTATTCTCTCTAACGCTTCAATAACCTCTGAAGATTCAGTACCCGAAACAATAGCAACAATGGTACCTTTACCGCCATGTGCTGCCTTATTGGTAACAATTGTATAGAGTTCCCCACGCGAAACACTGGTCTCATCAATACTCAAATACGCGCCGATATTCTCGGGAAAGACTAACCATTCCTGTGCATGGGGCTTTGCCTGCCAATCATTAAAATCACTCAAATGTTCCTTGTATTGACGCCCCAACTGTTCCCCATCTACATGCCCATAAATGATCTCAAGCAAATTGGACGCAATCGGGTAAGTATCTAACAAATTCTTTTAAAAAAGCCGCAAAACCATCTGTGTAATGCGTTCCTTCGGCTACCAAATTCCAATCGCGACTCACCACCTTACCGGTAGTTTTGTTCAACCAGCGACGACGACGCACATGAAGATACAAAGACTTATTGCGCAAAGGAAAATCTTTGATAACACACGGTTGATGAAAACCTTTTGACTCCATGTCCTCGCCAAGATATTCATCAGGCAAAATATTCAATTCATCAAAATGAAAATGAAGGGTATCTGTGGCTTCTTCTACTTGACACAAACAAAAATAGTTGAATATCTCTTCGGGTAGAATGTATTTTGCAAAATCAAAAGACGGCAAGATCGTTTCCATAGAATATATTTTTGACAGCAAAGATAATACTTTTATAACTTAACCCCACAACTTTTGCGGGTGAGCCGGAAAAGCATGACACAACAAAAAACAGGCGCACCCATTGAGAGCGCACCCGGATACTTGGAGCAATATCAGTGCAAAGATACGAAACATTCTCGGACAAAGCAAACTATTGCGGCTTTATTTACATCCGGGAGGCAACTTACTGCCGTGCAAATCAATCAACTTACCAACCAGAACGATGCCCGGAAACACATTTCAGACTTGCGAAGACGTGGGATGAATATTGCTGATTATAGGCTTCCAAACAGGCAAAAAGTGTATTTTATCAAAAAAGATGCGCTATGAACATTGATTCTTATGAGGCTGAAAGGCTACGGAAATTGATTGACGAATTGAAAAATGAGTTTAAAAGCCCGAAAACTCCCGACTTCGTCAAACGACGTATACAGGAAAGGGTAATGTTTTTGGGAAATGAAATTTTGCCTGTTGTGCTGACAAACACAACCATTCATCATTCAGAAGTAATGCGGTATTGTATTAGAGTTTTCGACAAAGCGATAGAATGGGAGTGTAACGCCCTGCTAATATACATTGCAATAAAAGATGATTATGAGGACACTCCACGTGTCGGAATTGCTAACAGTAGGCAAATGCTTGACTTTGGAACGCCAGGAGCAATGGAAATAATTTGTAATTCCGTTGAAATATTGAATACTGACGGTTGTGGTTCGGTGGATAATGTTGAATGTTTTACTCTACCAATACATGAATTATTATGAAAGTAGATTTTGGTAAAAAAGAGAGTAAAGCAAACTCAATAAGACTGCAATCACCCTATAAAACAAAGGATGATATTTTGCTGTCATTACTTGAACAGATACACCCGATAAACTTTGTTAAATTGCAATATCCTAACCTGTCAGATGAGGAACAAAAAGAAAAAAAGATAAGTCGTTCAGAAATGCGAGTACTGATATTGTCCGAAATACTGAAAATGGCGCAATCCAATAATTGGGCTTTATGTAAACAGGGTGGTTTTTGTTATCTCTACAATGGTGCATATTGGGAAACTTTGAATGAGGACAATCTCAAACATTTTCTTTCCGGTTGCGCCGTTAAAATGGGAGTAAAGGAAACAATTGCAGAAGATTATAAGTTCGCAAAAGA
>Ga0099364_10003319_pt1 | contig 24973 bp, 16 predicted proteins | sample TergutTh196P3_FD_73070 | JGI IMG/M metagenome (GOLD analysis project Ga0099364, IMG submission 73070) | Microcerotermes parvus P3 segment gut microbial communities from Pointe-Noire, Republic of the Congo - Th196 P3 | ecosystem: Host-associated > Arthropoda: Insects > Digestive system > Gut ...
TTTGTGGTGAAGTAATTTTTTTTGTTTTAACTTATCAAATAAGTTAATCATAAAAATGTTTTATTTTTATTGTCTAACAGCATGGCTTCGGTTATGCTGTTTTTTTTTTTATTTATTATATTTATTTATTTAAAAAAAGTGTATTTTTGTAATGTATTTTTTTTTTATTCATATGACTTTAACAGCATAGCTTTGTTTATGCTGTTTTTTTTTATTATTTATAGAAAAAAGTGTTAAATTTGTAATTATATATGACGCACAGCAAATTATTAAATAAATTCTCTGATTACAATTTTGTAAAAAAAACAATAGAATTATTAGAAAATAATGAAGCATCATTCGGCGTAAAAATACTATTCGGCGCAGCAAAATCATTATTTGTTGCTTCTTTATTGCAAAAAATATCAAATAAAAAATTCGTCCTATTAGCATCAAATAATGAAGCACAAAGTGTTTTTATTGATGATTTGAATTTGCTATTAGATAAGAAAAATCAGATATTTAATTTTTATTATTCACATAAAAACACTAATGTAAAGTTAGAAAATAATACAAGTATAGTGGAATTAATAGATAGTGTTGCTCGTTTTCAAAAATCTAATAATGCTATTGCAGTTGCTACTTCTGATGTTTTTAATACTTTAATTCCGCATAGCGATAATGTGCAACATCATTTTTGTTATTTAAAAACAAAACAATTTTTAGATATACAGCAATTTACGACTGAACTTTCTTTGAATGGTTTTCAAAAAGAGCAGTATGTTGCAAGAGCAGGAGAATATGCTGTGCGAGGCGGGATTATAGATATATTTGCCCCTAATATGTCTGACCCAATAAGAGTAGAATTATGGGGTGACGAAATTGATTCTATTAGAATATTTGATGTTTTGTCGCAAAGAAGCAAATTGGAAGTAGATGAGATTAGTTTTATAGATTCTATGTTTGTGTCCGAAGAAAGTGATTTATGGACATCTATTTTTGAATATTTTTCTTCTGATACTATTTTTATTATTGATACACCTGATGCTATAGATTTTAATACTGAAGGACTTTCAGAACTTAAAAAATTTAGAAAAATTAATTTAAATCCTCTCGGCAAAACAGAAATAGAAGTTAATACGACTCCTCAACCAAAGTTTAATTCAAGTGTTCAAAAATTCGTATCAGAACTTAAAAAATATCAAGAATTAAAATTAAATACTTTCGTTGCCGCCGATGGCGATATACATTTAGATAGATTGAAAGACCTTATAGAATCACAAACAACACTTGATAATACTGGTTTTGAAGATGATATTAATTTAGATTTTGATGCAGATATTATAATAAAAAATACAAATTGGTTGAATACTGCGTTAAGTTCGGGTTTTAGTTTGTTGAATGAAAGGTTGGTTTATATTGTGGAAAATGAAATTTTTTCTCGCATAAGAAACTCAAAAACTAATAAAATAAACAAGGCAAAAGGCATCACATTAAAAGAATTAAAGCAGTTAAATATTGGTGATTATTTAGTTCACGAAGATAAGGGAATAGGTAAGTTTGCGGGCTTTCAAGCAATAGAAATGGGGAATACAAAGCAAGATTGTTTGAAAATGTTGTTTGCCGATGATGATATTTTGTATGTTCATTTAAATTATTTACATAAAGTTCAAAAATATTCTGCTGCTGAAGGTATTTTGCCAAGGTTGACTAAATTAGGTTCTGCTGAATGGCTAAAGAAAAAAGATAAAACTAAAAAGAAGTTAAAAGATATTGCAAGAGACCTAATAATGCTTTATGCTAAACGTAAAATGCAAAAAGGATTTGCATATCCACAGGATACTACTTGGCAGAAGGAATTTGAAGCATCGTTTATTTACGAAGATACAATAGACCAAGTTAATACTACACTTGAGGTGAAAAAAGATATGGAGACCGATACTCCAATGGACAGATTAGTATGCGGCGATGTAGGTTTCGGCAAGACCGAAATTGCAATTCGCGCAGCATTTAAAGCAGCAAATGCAGGCAAACAAACGGCTGTTCTTGTACCAACAACGATATTAGCAGAACAGCATTTTCAGACATTTAGAGAGCGTATAAGTCGTTATCCTATTAGTGTAGAAGCAATTTCTCGTTTTAGAAATAGAGCAGAACAAAAAGAAATAATTCAAAAATTAAAAGAAAAAAAAATAGATATTTTGATTGGAACACACAGATTATTAAGTAATGATATTCAGTTTAGCGATTTAGGATTATTAATAATAGATGAAGAGCATAGGTTTGGAGTAGGTGCAAAAGAAAAACTTAGACAACTAAAAGCAAATATAGATACCTTAACTTTAACTGCAACTCCGATTCCGAGAACACTTAATTTTTCATTGATGGGTGCAAGAGATTTAAGCCAGATGGAGACCCCGCCACGCAATAGATTAGCAGTAGAAACAGAAATAGAAGAATGGGATATTAATTTTATTTCACAAAAAATAACTGAAGAAATAAAGCGAAAAGGTCAAGTTTTTATTGTAAATGATAAAATAGAAGGATTAGAAAAAATGCAGATGGATTTGCAAATGACACTTCCTAATATCCGATTTTCTATAATACACGCTCGGATGCAACCCGCACTAATAGAGGACTTGATGCAAAAATTTATAGAAAAAAAATATGATGTTATGCTATCTACTAAAATTATAGAATCGGGGATTGATATACCTAATGCGAACACAATTATAATAAATAATGCACAGAATTTTGGTCTTGCTGAATTATATCAACTGCGAGGACGTGTTGGCAGAAGCACTACACAGGCATATTGTTATTTGATGATTCCAAGTTTTAGCCGCATACCATCGAAGGCACTTCGCCGATTGCTTGCTATTGAAGAGTTTTCTGATTTGGGAAGTGGTTTGCAACTTGCTTTGCGTGATTTGGAGATACGTGGTTCGGGTGATTTACTTGGAGCAGAGCAAAGTGGTTTTATTACTGAAATAGGTTTTGACTTGTATCAAAAAGTTTTAGAAGAAGCAGTAAATGAGTTGAAAAAAGAAGAGTTTTCAGATTTGTTTAAAGAAGAAATAAATGATATGCCAAGATTTAACAATGATGAAATTAATATAGATATTGAGAACGAAGCATACTTTCCACAAACTTTTATCCCCGATGATACAGAACGTTTTAATTATTATAAAAAACTTTTTGAAGCAAACGATAATAAAAAATTGCACGACATAAAGAACGAATTAAAAGACAGATTCGGCAAATTGCCACCCGAAGTTTTAGAACTATTAAAAGTAGTTCGTATTCGTATAGCGGCTACTAATACGGGCTTTACAAGAATTCAAATAAGAGCAAATGAGTTTTTGATAGAATTTCCTTCATCATCCAATAAAGAATACTATGAAAAAGTTTTCCCTATTGTTCTTGATATAGTTAATGGAATAGAAGGTTTTCAACTATCTCAAGAAAAAGAAAAATTAGTATTAACGAAAAATATTTCTGATGATTTATTATCGTCCCAAACTAACATAGATATTGCTATAGATTTCCTTTGGAAGATAAAGAAAAATATAGAAATGAGTTTTTAGGATGAGGGGGTTGCGTGCCAATTTCAGATAATACCCTTTACTTACAACTTAAAATCTATTTGGCAGTAGATTCTGTTTTGCATATTGGAGTTGATGAGTTCGTTCCCTGAACCGAGTGTGGTTTCATCGGGCTTATACATATTTTCGTATCTTATGTAGATATTTATTAACTTGCTGATAGTAAATTGCACTTGCAAATATGATTTTATTCCGTCTAAATATAATCCTGTTGTGAGTGATTGACCTGGATAGTAATAATCAAATTGCCAAATAGCAGAAGCAAATGTTGGCGTAGAAAACACACTTGTTCTGCCTTTTATTCTAAACCAATCAGTCATTTTATAATTAGCATCTACAAATATAGCCCAACCAAATTCGTCATCCACTATATTTTTATGTTCTAAATAACGTGATTCTATTCTACTTCTAAAAGTTAAATTTTTTATTATTTTTGTTTCATATTCTACTCGGCATTTTATATCATCTCTTTGATATACTTGTCTAACTCTATTTATTGTTTGTTGTGCTGTTTTATTTTCTTCGTTTATTCTGAATGTAAGTTTATGTTTTTTGTTGAAAGTATATTCGTATTGTCCAAATACTTCAAAGCCCGATACGACACTATCAACGGTGCTTGGAGGAACGTAGGAACTAAAAATATCTAAATAAGCAAATAATTTGTGTGTTCTATTTGGTTTCCAAACTATACCTGTATATAGTCCAATTTCATTAGCAGGATAAGAAAACTCACCAAACATAGAACCATAGGGTGAACGAAATTTATCATCAAAAGAACGAAATTGTATCGCCATATCTAATTCTTTTGACTTATATGCACTTCCCATCCTAACCGCATAATTACTATTGTTATCTGACGAAACTTCAGAACTAATAAATATATTTTTGAAATTAAATGAACCAAATATACTACTCATAAATCCTTCCTTGCCCGAAAATACTCTTCCCGCAGTAGAACGTATTTCCAACGGATATTCAATATGTGTTAATAATGCACCAATATTATAATTGCAACCATTAACTTCTATAGTAGCACCAATATTTTGTTCTGACGTATTATTTTTCTTCAAATAATCTGTCATCGTTCTATAATAACCACTCGTAAAAACAGATGAAATATAAGTAGTATCTTTACTAAAAGTAACAGAACGTGGGGCATTTGAATACCACAAAGAAGACGAAATATTAAGATTATTTATTATAGGAAAATCCAGACGCGTTGCCGCTCCACGCATAACACGATAATCCATTTTAGATGTATATGGCGAAATACGGTTAGTAAAACTTATAGTCGGATTAATTACATTTATGCCTTTTGATTGCTTATATGAATCGCCGAATATATTGCCCATTCCTGCTTGAATTTCAAAATCACCAATAATTAGTTCAGCATATTCAATTTCAATATAACCGAATCCTGACATAAATTCATTAACATTTTTCTCACCTGGATTTTTGTTAATAGTTGCTCCGCCGCCACAATTTACATTATTTACGCTATAATTTAGTTGATATTTCTGCAATAAATTCCATTGCTCGCCGACATAATTTCCTTTTTCATACCCTACGGGAGGTTCTAATTTGTAATTACTTCTCTGACGTGCTTTAATATGAAGTTTAGTTATATCTTTGCCGATAACACTACAATTTTCTAATATCCATTGCTGATAATCATTAAAGCCGAACATATTACATATTTGGCTATAAGACAACGTGCTATCTCTTTTCAAACAATCATAAATACTATATGCATCAAAATACGATAGACCAGGAATGTTTAGTATTTGGTTAGGATTGGAGTTAAGCAAATCTATAGGATTATAAGAATAATAATAAATTATTTCAAGCAAATCATCTATTTCTAAACCATCTCTTGCTAATGCTTCTAAATACTTTTCAAATGATTCAAAATCCATCTGGTTTAGTTGTATAAAATAATCTTCCTGCGAAAACAAAGGACGTGCTACAATAAAAACAAATAATAATACGCAAATATGTTTCATCTAATAAGAAAAAATAAAGCGTAAAAATAAGTTTTTTGCGAGAAAAAATTTATTTTTGAGAAATGTTTTAATAACACTACAAATTCGTTGTGTTTCATTATGAATTTAATAGATAGATATATTATAAAACAAATAATACAGACACTTTTTTTTGTTTTAATGGCGTTAAGTTTAATTTTTATTATAATTAATTTTACGGATAGGTCGCATATATTTATGGATTCTAAAGTTAAATTAATAATTACAGTTAAGTATTATTTAGTTTATTTACCTGAAATTCTTAAGATTCTAACTCCAGTATCTATTCTAATATCTTGTCTTTTTGTTATTGGTAGATTATCTAATAATAATGAAATTATTATTATGAAATCGGGGGGAATGAGTTTAAGTAGATTGCTATTTCCTGTTGCTATTCTTGGTATATTGTTCAGTATTTTGCAATTTTTATTTAATGGTTGGGTTGTTCCCAAAGCAAATTTAGAAAAAGAAAATATATCAAGAATAGAACTTAATAGGGCAAAGTCAGGTAATCCCATTAGCCAATTAACATTTAGAGATAGTCCTAATAAAAATGTTTTAATTAACTATTACGACCCGATGAGTCAAAAGGGTTATGGCTTAATTTTAGAGATTTATAATGAAAATAGTTTGCCTCTTCCTAAATTAGAGACAAAAATAGAAGCACAAACTATTATTTGGAATAAAACACAAAAAGAATGGATTTTAGAAGATGTTATTTATAGAAGTATTGTTTCTAATTCAGAAATAACAACTATTAGATATGATTCATTGCCCGTAGAATTAAATATTAACGTTAATCAAATGGAGAAACTATCACGTAAAATTGATGAAATGACCTTTAATGAATTAAAAGAATATATTGAATTACTCAAAAATGGTGGCAAAGATATTAAAAGATTAGAGGTTGATTACTATTCCGAGCAAGCATTACCATTGGCGAACTTTATCGTTGTTTTATTTGCAGTTGGTTTTGCTTCCGTAAAAAAGAAGAATGGTTTAGCAACGCAAATTGCCGCCGCAATGATAATAACTTTTACATATTTAATATTTTTTAAGATGTTTAATCCTATTGGAATAGAATTAAATATGCCACCTCAATTAATTGGTTGGTCGGCAAACATTTTATTCATAATTGTAGGAACAATCACAATATTCAAAACAAGAACGTAAAGAACATAGCATCTAAAAAATGCCATACCAAACTCGTTTCAGCATCCCCTAATTTCTATAAAAAAACAGCAGAACTGATGCTTTGCTTACTTTATTATTAGGTATATGAAAATCATTCCCAATCAACTTTCTCAAATTGCTTGTTTATGCGAAACCACTCTCTATCTATTCTTACCTTTGCAAAACCATTTATAAAATACTCAACATCATCATAAATAATTCCTTTGCCAGCAGGATTTAACTCTTTATCTATCCAACCCTTTTTATCACCCAACCTTACTATAAATAATCCTTCATTAAACGTTTTAATATCGTCATAGATATTTTCTTTAATAATACTACCTGTTTTCATATTTATGAACCACCATTTATCATCTAATCTTACTAAAGCAATTGCAACTTCACCTAAACCCCTAAACTCATCATAAATAGGTTTAACAACTAAATTTAAACTCGCATCTATAAGACCATATTTACCATTTGTGTCTCTTACTGCTTTTAATTCACCTTTTGTAAGAAGTTCGTCTATTGTATAACGTATTTCACCTGTATTATTTTTTACATTATTTTCTTCGCTATTTATATGTTTTGGTGTTTTACAAGACGCAATAAATAAAGTAGCCATTATGCTACATACCACGAACATACTAAAGATGTTTTTTAATTTTAAATTACACATATTATAATTAAATTTAACTCTGCCAAAATTAACATTATACAAAAATAAGAAATTTATTTAAAAATAAAAGAAAAAAACCTTATTTTTGTAAAAATGTAAATTATAATTTAAGAACGGATGCAAATTATCGGCAAATATATTATCTGTATTTTATTGTTTATTGTAATATCAAATGCACTTAAATCACAGCATTTAGAACAAGTTGAATATAAAATACTCGGCATATCCACAGAAGGAAATATCACAGCAGAAGCACAAACTATACTCGGACTTGCAGGTATATATCAAGGAGATAAAATTAAATATCCTGGCGATATAGAAAGATTCCAAACCGCTATCAAGACATTATGGAAAAGAAATCAATTCCAAGAAATACGCATCGTTGTAGATAGAATAGTAGATGATGGTATATTCCTGAAAATAATAGTTAAAGAATTGCCACGATTAAGAAATATTATCATCACGGGAAATAATAAATTAAAAGAAAAAGAAATCCTTACCGCAATCGCAAAAACGAAAGGCGATGTCATAAATAATTACGAACTTAATTTAATAGAAAAACGAATTAAAAAAGCATATATAGAAGAAGGATTGCAATATGCAAAAGTAAATGCAGAACTAATTATAACCGATACAGCAAGATTCACAGACCTTAAAATAAATATAGACGAAGGGGGAAAGTTTTATGCAAAATCGGTAGAGTTCGTAGGAAATACACATTTTACGAATAAGCAATTAGAAAGCGTTTTTGATGATACACATATAAAGAAATGGTGGCAATTTTGGCGTTCTGCTAAATTTAATCCCGAAAAATATCAAACAGATAAAAAGTTGTTAAGTGATTTTTATAACAAGAATGGTTTTGTTAATTTTGTATTAGAAGGGGATACGTTGATATTTGATGAAGATAAAGGCGAAGTAATAGTTAGAGTTTTTGTAAATGAAGGTGAAAAATTTTATTTGCGTGATGTTACATTTAATGGTAATACGATATATACAGTCGAGCAGATGCTTCCGCGTTTAGATATGAAAAAAGGTGATTTGTTTAATAAGGAAAAGTTTGAGTTCAATTTATTTGGCAATCAGAACCAAACAGATGTGACTTCTATGTATATGGACAATGGCTATCTTCAAACTAATCTTGCTCCCGATTATAAGCAAGATGGTGACTCTATTGATGTAGATATTAGAGTTATAGAAGGTGATAGATTTAAAATAGGGAAGATAAATATATCAGGAAATATGCGAACACTTGAAAAAGTTATTCGTAGAGAACTTTATACTCGTCCTGGTGATTATTTTGATAGGTCTGCAATAATTAATAGCATTAGGGCGCTTGGTGTTATGGGGCATTTTAATCCTGAAGCATTGCAGCCCGATGTTTCTCCTTCGAAGGATGAACCAAATACAGTTGATGTCACTTATAAAGTAGAAGAACGTTCTAACGACCAACTTAATTTATCGTTCGGATATGCAGGTGTTTGGGGGTTAATGATTAATTTAGGAGTAACTTTTAATAATTTTTATATTATGGATCCATTTCGTTCAGGTGCGGGGCAGGTTTTAACAGCAAGCATAGATGTAGGTAATTGGAATATGTATAGAACATTTTCTGTAGGTTTTATGGAGCCGTGGCTATTTGATAAACCGACCAGCGTAGGATTTAATTTATTTCATCAATATACAAACTATTCAAATTGGAATCTATCAAGAACAGGTGCTAATGTTAATTTTGGTCGTAGGTTCAGGTGGCCTGATGATTATTTTAGAGGAAATTGGTCTTGGAGAACACAATATAATGATATTAAAGAAGGAACTTCCGATTACTACAGACCAGGAAAGTATTGGGAAAATAATTTAACACAAACAATATCGCGAACTAATTGGAATCATCCATTTGCACCTTCGGTTGGTTCTTCGTTTGCGCTTGTGTCCAGCATTTCGTTGGGTTCTATTGGGTTAGGAACTACTGACTTTTTTAAAAACGAGTTAAAATATAGTTTTGTATCTCCAATAATGTCGTATAAAGGAAAAGATAAGTTAATATTTTATGTAGAATCATTATTAGGTTATGTTACGGGCTTATCATCCGATACAGCAATATCACCTGTAGAATTATATCATATGGGTGGCAACGGATTAGGTATGTATAGCATTATTCCTTTGCGTGGCTACGATGACGATGTATTCGGCAGATTTTGGGATGTTGCCGATAGCCGTTATTATACAGGTGGCAAGATGGCAGCAAAATTCACTGCGGAACTACGTTTTAATGTTTCATTGGATCCGATGCCTATTTTTGTTTATGGTTTTGCTGAAGCAGGTAATTTGTGGCGAGATGTAAGATACATTAATCCTAACGATTTAAGACGTTCAGCAGGTATCGGTGTTAAACTAATGATACCTCAACTTGGTCCTATTGGCTTCAGTTATGGCTATGGCTTTGACAATCCTTCGCCTTTAACAACGGGCTTCAATCTTAAACCTTCAGGTTGGAAATTCACCTTCCACCTCGGCAATATGTAAAGAGAAGCACTAAATATTTTTTGTTTCTTTCAGAAACGATTTTACTTCATCTAAATACCATCTTGGAGTGCTTGTTGCACCTGTTATTCCTATGCTATTATAGTTAATAAACATACTATGTTCCAATTCATTTATATCTTCAATAAAAATTGTTTTATCGTTTATAGATTTGCATATATTATATAATACCTTGCCATTAGACGAATTACGTCCTGCAACAAAAATAACTAAATCATTTTCCATTGCAAACTTCTTTAATTCTGCTTCTCTACTAATCATAAATTTGCATATAGTATTTTCTATTTTTAGTAGTTCGGGGTTATTAAAATGCTCTAATAAAGTATTATATAATAGCATAAATTTATCTAAATTCATTGTCGTTTGTGTTAATAAAACACTTTTTTCATTAAAATTAATCTTATTAGAAAAGTCAGATATATTTAGTCCAACAAAACATTTTTCATTGCAAACACCTCGCAGAGCAACTACTTCAGGATGATCCGATTTACCGAATATAATTATTTGATATTTTTGTTTGTAATAATTTATTATTTTTTGTTGTAGTTGATTAACTAATGGACATGTAGCATCAACATAATTTATTTGCAACTTTTCTAAAATATTATAAGTAGAAGGAGGTTCGCCATGCGCCCTTATAATAACAATACTATTTTCTTTTTCTAAACTATCTAAATCATTTATTAGAAGTGTTTTCAAACCAATTTTATTTAATCGTTTTATTTCTGCAGGATTATGAATTATTTCCCCTAAAACGTATATATTTTTAGGTATTTCATTTTTTATATTATTTTCTGCTTTTTCTATTGTTTGTAGCACTCCGAAGCAGAATCCTGCAGATTTATCTATATTTACTATCATTTAATATTTTCTAAATTATTATCAAAATAATAATAAATATGTATAAATTTTGTAATTTTGAACTTATAATGTGTTATGGTTTATGAAAAAATTTTTTTTACTATTTATTTCATTGCTAATTTTTGGGTTTAGCAATATGTATTCGCAAAGATTAAATCTACTTGCCGAAAAAGAGATTTTTGATGTAGATTTTAGCAAAGCAAAACAATATAAGTTTCAATTTGCTAATGGCAAATCTATTGGTTCATATCTTGGTATTCCAATGATAGATGAGATTGTTAATATGCTAAATGAAGCATCAATGGACCCTACCCAACATACTTTAATTATATCTTTGGAAAACAATCAAGAAAAAAAATACTATACTTTTTTTGATTTTTTGAATATAGTATCAGCAATATCGCCATATTTAATAACTAATGAAAAGGTAAATTTTAGAAAAGGCGACACCATTCAATACGCAATGAAAGGTGGCAAACAAACCGCAGATGTAGATTTTACAGGACTGACAGAACATTCTAATAGTTTGCTTGTTACTAATGTTAAGTTGCAATTTAACATTATGGATGCAGCAATTCAAAAAAATATATTTTCTAATATATCTTTAATTTTCCCTACAGATAAATCGCCAACTCGGTGGATATCGGACATAAAAAGAATTAAAATATATAAATTAGAATAAATTGAAATAATCATCTATAAAAATGTTATACTGAAATTATTTCGGCATCACCTTTAGTAATCACAAATTTCTCTGAAAAAACTAAAAATAGAAAACTGTTGAGTTCTGTAAGAGTAAAAACAAAAAAAGATGATAGAAATACAAAAAAAACGTATCTTTGTAACAAAAAAATTATAAAAATTATAATATGGCACTAAAAATAACTAATAATGTTGACTATGTCGGGCAAATAGATTGGACTTTGCGTCTTTTCCACGGCGAGCAACTATCCACTAAAAATGGAACTACCTATAATTCATATATAGTCAAAGGAGATAAAATTGCTCTAATAGATACTGTGTGGCAGCCATTTTCCGATGAATTTATTGCTGATATTGAACAAACAATCGGCATAAATAATATTGATTATATGGTAATACTGCATGGCGAACCCGACCATTGCTATACCTTGGGCAATATAATGAAATTAAGACCTGACCTACCTATTTATTGCACCGCAAATGCTGTTAAATCTATAAAAGGATATTTTCATAATGAAAATTGGGATTTTAATATAGTAAAAACAGGTGATAAACTTGATTTAGGTAATGGGTCAGAACTTACATTTATAGAAATTCCTATGTTGCATTGGCCCGACCAGATGATGGCTTACTATGAAAAAGATGGAGTATTATTTTCAAGCGACCCATTTGGCGAACATTATTGTAGCGAGTTTATGCTTAGTAATAAAGTTGATTTATCTGAATTAGAACACGAAGCAATTAAATACTATGCTAATATTGTTGCACCTTATTCTAACATAGTTAAGAAAAAATTAGCAGAAGTATTAGCACTTAATCTAAAAATAAAAATGATTGCTCCATCACACGGAGTTATCTGGACCGACCCTGAATACATTATTAATAAATACCTTCAATGGTGCAATTCTTATAAAGAAAATCTTATCACTATTGTTTTTGATACTATGTATAAAAGCACACATAAAATTGCAAAAGCAATTAAAGAAGGCATTGTTGCACAAGATAATGAAGTTAGAGTTAAGATGTTTAATTCTGCTACTACGGATGTTAGCGATATAGTTACTGAAGTGTTTCGTTCTAAAGCAGTTTTAGTTGGCTCACCTACTTATAATAGCGGAATATTGTATTCTATGGCGGGGCTGCTTGATGAACTTAGAGGCACACGTTTAACTAACAAAAAAGCAGCAGCATTTGGTTCATTTGGTTGGTCAAATAATAATATTAAGATTCTTGCTGATACGCTAAAAACAGATGGCTTTGAATTATTTGAGCCGAATGGAATAGCAATTAATTGGAATCCCAACAAAGACAATTTAAAAGAATGTCGGCAATTCGGCAGAGAGTTTGCTAAATGGTGTAAATAAGTTTTACTATAAAATCTGCTTTGAGGTATTCTTCTAAAAAAATGACATTCCTTGCTTTACACAGAACTCCTGCATATAATTAGGATATGCCGTGTTAAGGTAGGAATAACAGAATGTGCAAAACTTCAATTTTAGATATTATCCGAAATATTTATGAAAAATAAGATAAATAAACTTACTAAACAACAACAAGATGCTACTCAAATTGGATTTAATGTGTCTTTGTCGGCTAATGCTGGAGCAGGGAAAACAGCCGTTCTTGTGGAAAGATATATCAATCTTTTATCTAATGGTGTTAATGTTAATGAAATTGTAGCAATTACTTTTACTAAAAAAGCCGCTAATGAAATGATTGAACGTGTTTCCGACAAATTAGATGATTTGATTCAAAATGTTCCGCAAGATAAGAAACGACATTACAAAGATATGAGGAAGCAATTAGTTACTGCTAATATAAGCACTATTCATAGTTTTTGCACTGCTATTTTGAGGGATTATGTTATTGAATCTGGATTGGATGCTAATTTTAAAGAAATGTCGGCTTTTACTCGCTATAATTTAGTTGAGGATGCTATTGATATTACGTTAGAAGAAATTATTGCAAATTCAGAATTTAGTGACCTTTTATTTACTTATTATAAGCGGAAAGAGATAATTGAAATTCTTAAAATGATAATTAGCAAGCCCGATTTAGTTAAGACATTGGAGAGAGTGGATAGGTATAGTTTTGAGGAATGGAGCGAAAGAATAATGCTATTGTTTTATGAACAGACGTTGGACAATGTTATAGGTTTTATTGAGTATCTTGAGATGACGTTTGGTAGTTTTTATGAAGTTCAGTTTAAGACAGAACATCAAGAATATGCTCGTTATACTATTGAAAAGATATTAAAATATAAGGAAATATTTGATGCCGAAGGAACAATAAAAAACTACGAAGAGGTTGTGCTTTTAATTTTAGAATGTTGTCAAATAAAACACACAAAAGGATTATATTTTATTCCTGCATTGTTCAAAAAATATTTCAGCAAAGAGGAATTAGAAACTTTTAATCCATCTGATTATAGAAAAGAATTGATTGCAAAATTAAATATAATAACACAGCAAAAATTTGATAACATACATTTTGAACTAAATAAGATAATATTTGCTATTTACAAAAAAAATCAAGCAGAAATAGATAATATAAAAAAATCTTTAAATGAAATTGATTTTGATGATATGTTAATAAAAACACGTGATTTATTAGCAAATTATCCTGATATAGCATTTGCTATTGCAAGCAAATATAAAGAAATAATGGTAGATGAGTTTCAGGATACTAATGAAATACAATACGATATTATTAAGGCACTTGTTCCTACTATAGATAAAAATAGACATATTTCTATTGAAGATGCTACTAAATATCCGAATGTGTTTATAGTTGGTGATGTTAAGCAAAGTATTTACAAATTTAGAAACGCCGATGTAGAAGTTTTTAAGAAAGCAATAAGTAATATAGAAGAAAGTAATAAAAATTATTTTTATTATAAATCTAAAAAATATCAATGTGGCTCATTAGCATTAACAACAACTTTTAGAACTTTACCTGTAGTTACGGGCTTTATTAATAAAGTATTTAATGAATTAGGATTGTATAAAAAAAGTGAAGATGATTTAGTTTGCGGAAGAGAATTAATATCAGAAATAATAGAAGGACAGCATTTAGATAAACAATATGGCAGTGTTAATTTTTTAATTGCCGTTCAAGATTATGGCAATAAAAACAATGATGCAGAAAGTCAAGAAGAAAATGAAACTAATAACGAAAATAATAGTGAAGAACCCGAAAAAGAAGCACATATTATAGCACAAAACATTATAAATATAGTTAATAATAAAAATTATTCTTATAAAGATATTGCAATTTTATATAGGGCAAGAACAAATATTCATAAACTAAAAAAAGTTTTTAACGCCAACAATATTCCTTATATAGAGACGCAAGGACGTTCTTTGTGGAAAAATGTTGAAATACAGCATATATTAAATTATCTTAACTTTATAAATATGCCTGATAATGATTTGTATTGCATAGGGACGTTGGTGTCGCCGTTTTTTTCTTTTACTGATTCTGAATTGCTTACTATAAAATCCACACATAATAGTAGTATTTGGGAAAATCTGAAAAATAATAGAAAATACAACCATATAACTTCCGTGCTAAATGAACATATTAACTTGGCATCAAATATAAGTATTCCACATTTGATAAATATCATTCTAACTAATAAAAATTGGATTGATAGATTGCAATTATTAACCGAACAGGGCAAAGAATTAGCATTAAAAAATATAGAATTGTTTATCGGCAAGACAAGAGAATTTCAAACCAGAGGTTATGTTTCGCTAAACGACTTTTTATTAGAAGTGAATATACAGCAGGAATTAGATATATTAGATGCCGATGCTACATTACAAGATGCTAATACTGATGCTGTTCGCTTGCTAACAATACATAGCGCTAAGGGATTGGAATTTCCTAATGTTATATTGTATGATATGTCAGCAAAAGCCAAGGCATTGGATTCTCTTTTTATAAATAAAAAAAACGGACTTTCATTTAAAGTTCCCGATACTGATAAATGGAACAAACAAGAAGATTCGTTTGCTAATTGTGTAATAAGAAATGACGAAAAAATGTTAGAAGCCGAAGAAAATTTAAGGTTATTATATGTGGCTATGACAAGAGCAAAAGACCACCTGTATATCAGCGGAACGATTAAACAAGCATTTGATAAAAAAAATAAAATCTATAAAGCAAGTCATAACTACCAAAACAGCAACTTTGCTCAAATAATAAACGCCCTCGCCTACGATTTTGAATCATTTAGAAAGTTAGTAATCGGTAAACAAGCAGAGTAGAAAAGGAAATTTAATCAATTATTATTTTAACTATTTTACTCGCTTTTTCATATATTGCTATAATAAAATAAATACCCGAAGCATATATATTTTCATTAATTACATAATTATCTGTTAATGTTACCCGATTGCCATTTATATCAAACATAGCAATTTTTGTTCCTTGTTGATAACTTAAATAGTAATTGCCATTAACGTTTGAAATAGTTAAAATATCATTATTTGCTTGTTTAGTTGTATTTAGTAATACAACTGCATCTAAGTCAAATCCATTAGTAACAATAGCAGCAGGAGAATAGTATTTATGATTTGTAGGCAATTTTGAAATAAATAGTGCGGTATCTTTTATTTTAATATAGCGAATGCTATCCATTCCTATATCGGCTAAATCAAAAGCATCGCCGCCAGATATTCTATAATCAAAACAATTTTCGCTTCCATTTGTCCAATTAATTCCTGCAAATCCTTCTAATGTTTCAGTATTATATGGAAACTCAACAAAATTAACTCCATCATTGCTAACAGATACTATTGCAGGTTCTACAAATATCTTTGTCTCATTATAATTAGAAAAAACATTTTCAAATATTATAAAATCAGGACCATCTTTATCAATAATATATCCTTCTTTTAGTCCGACAACAATTTCACCGTCTAATCCAAGCGATACTACTTCAGAATGTTGTGTTGCTTGCGTATATTTATTTGCATAACTTGTAGGCGGTCCGAATATATTTTGTGGAAAATACTTTGCTTCTCTACCAACTGCACCTGTTCCTGTTCCCCATTGATATGAATACACAGTATCTATAAAAGTTTGCGAACTTACAACATTTGGCACTAAAAATATTAGCAATACATATATATTTTTCATAATTATACAAAGATATGTTTTTTTGCAATATGGGATGCTGAAACAAGTTCAGCATGACTTTTATAGAAATTGCAAAATAGCAAAAGTGGACATTTTGTCACAACCCTTTTTCCAATTATTAGTAACGTTTTAGCAATTTATTTAAGGAACTCCCAATTTATCTGTTGTTTAAGCGATTTATATACCAAAAAACCAATTATATAATCGGAAAACCAATTATATAATTGCTTTTTCAATTATATAATTGGAAATTGCGTTTTATTAGCCAAAAACCAATTATATAAATTGCTTTTTCAATTATATAATTGGTTTTCCGATTATATAATTGGTTTTCCGATTGACAAAATGACAATTTTGTTTATAAATTGCTTATCTGATTTATAAATTGGAAAACCGATTATATAATTAAAAAAGCAATTTACCACCCCGTCATTTGCTTAAGCAAATGACACCCCTCCTCGGCGGGGAATTGTTCCCCTCCTGTGGAGGGGTAGGGGTGGTATAATTACATATTTTATGGAGATGCTGAAACGAGTTCAGCATGACAGATATTTTTATTGAGATGCTGAAACAAGTTCAGTATGACACGTTTTTTGCTCGCAGGACAAGAATGTTTCTATGTTTTTTGCTATATTTGTAAATAAGCAAAAAAAATACTATAAAAAATAAATTGCAAAATGAAAAAAGATAAAATAAATGAAATTAAAGTTGGAGCAGTTAGTATAGTCGGAGTGCTATTATTACTGCTTGTTTTGTATTTTACTAAAAGTTTTTCGTTCGGCGAAAAAAATATTTCTGTTCTGTTTGAGTTTGATAATGCATTAGGGATAAATACCGATGCTCCCGTTCATATTAATGGTGTCCGTAAAGGAATTGTTAATAAAATATGGCTAAATAAAGGTCGCGTATTTATAAATGCCTCGCTTGAAGATATTAGCGATTTGCGTGACGATTGCACAGCCGAGATACAGATATTAGAAATTACGGGCGGAAAGAAGATTGAAATAATTCCAGGTATTTCTGCTAATTCATTTAATCCAAATAATAGTATAATTGGCAAAGAGTCATTAGATTTAGGTTCTGCAATAAGCAAAATTAATGATATTACGAGCAATTTTAATAAGTTAATAGATAAAGTGGATACGCTTTTGTGTATTTCAATTAGCACGATAAAAGATACTAATATCACAAGAATTATCAGTAATACAGCCGAAGTAACGAATACTTTAAATGATATTATTAATGATAATAGAATTGATAATATGATAAGTAATTTAGCAAGCGTATCTACGGAATTAAATAAGTTATTATTAGATAATAAGCATCAATTAAGTAATATCGTTAATAATTTTGATACTACTTCTGTTGAAATTAGTAAAATGATGCATAAAGTTCAGGAAACAATAGAAATAACAAATGTTTTACTAAATAAGATTCATACTTTTGTTGATGATATAAAAGAGAATGAGGGGACATTTGGGAAGTTAATATATGATACAACATTCGCCAATAAAATGATTAACACAGTAGATTCGCTTGAAACATTAATGGAACATATAAAGAAAAATGGTCTTAATTTGAATATAAAACTATTCGGCAAGTGATTAAAAAGGGTGTTAAAATAACGACCTACAACAAAAGCCGTAGGTCGTTTCCATTAAAAATTATTTAATGATACAAAAACTTAACTATTTTTCAACAATAGCGAAAACATCGTTTTCTTTCATCATCAAATACTCATCACCTTCTATGGTGATTTCTGTCCCAGCATATTTGCCATAAAGGACGTTGTCGCCCACTTTTAATTGCATTGGAATTGTTTTTCCGTTATCATCTATTCTGCCCTTACCTATGGCAGTAATAGTGCCTTGTAGTGGTTTTTCTTTTGCGGTATCGGGAATGATAATTCCGCCTTTTGTTACTTCTTCTGCAGGTGCAGGTTTTACGATAATTCTATCGTGGAGTGGTGTTAATTTCATTTATATTCTCCGTATATTTTAATAAAATTTATAATTTCAAAAATAAAATAATTTATAATAAGTATAATTCCTATATAACTTTTCTGAATTACAAAAATAAGAAAAATATTTCAAAAAAAAACGTATTTTTGTATTCTTTAAAGAATAGAAATATAATATGTCTATATACGAAAACGAAACTATTATACCAAGAAATATTGAAGAAGAAATGAGAACGGCATATCTTGATTATGCTATGTCTGTTATCGTTGCAAGAGCATTGCCCGATGTTCGCGATGGCTTGAAGCCCGTCCAAAGACGCATACTATACGCTATGCAAGAACTCGGTCTTATGCACAACAAACCATATAAGAAAACAGTTAGAACTGTCGGCGAAGTATTAGGTAAATACCACCCACACGGCGACTCATCTGTATATGGTGCAATGGTAAGAATGGCACAAACATGGTCGTTAAGGTATCCACTCATTGATGGACAAGGTAACTTCGGTTCTATTGATGGTGATGCACCTGCGGCTATGCGTTACACGGAAGCACGACTGAAATCTATCGCAAATTATATTCTCAAAGATATAGATAAAGATACTGTTAATTTCAAACCGAACTTTGACGAATCGCTTGAAGAACCTGATGTTCTGCCGACTATTATTCCTAATTTGCTTGTAAATGGTTCGGGGGGGATTGCGGTAGGTATGGCTACAAATATTCCTTCGCATAACCTTAAAGAAGTTATAAATGCACTGCAATATATTATTAGAAATAGTGAAGCAAAACTTGATGATATTATAAAGTTTATTCCTGCACCTGATTTTCCTACAGGTGCTTTAATATACGGTTATAAGGGAGTTAGAGAAGCATTTGAAACGGGACGTGGTTCTATTAAAATGCGTGCTAAATATCATATTGAGGAAGGTAAAAATAAAACTGCTATCGTTTATACTGAAATTCCTTACCAAGTAAATAAAGCAAATCTTATTTTAGAAATTGCTAATAAAGTTAAAACAGCAGCACAAGAAAAAGACCAAGAATTATTAAAAGCACTCTCTATGATTGCTGATTTGCGTGATGCATCTACTGAAAAAGGAATACAAATAATTGTAGAACTAAAACGAGATGCTATACCTGACATTGTTATAAATCAATTGTTTAAGCACACTTCCTTACAAAGCACTTTTGGATGTAACTATCTTGCTCTTGTGCCTGATGCTAATGGCAAGTTGCGACCAAAACTTCTGCCGTTGATGGATATTTTGCATCACTTTATTAATTTTAGAAATGAAGTTGTTGTTCGTAGAACTAAATTTGAACTAATTGCTGCTTGGAAACGTTCTCATATTTTAGAGGCATTGAACGCTATTACTACCTCAAAGGACTTATTAGATGAAGCAATTACTATTATCCGACAATCCGCTAATAGAGAAGAAGCATCACAAAAATTACAAGCCCATATTAAAGCATCGTCAATAGTAGATATTGAAAGTATTTCTAAATTTTTGTCTAAAAAGCAAAATGATGATATTAGCACTTATATTCCATTAAATAAGTCAAGTGATAATAAATACTATTTAACTAAAATTCAGGCAGACGCTATTTTGAAGATGACACTCGGACAATTAACAAATATAGATAGGCAAAAAGTTGTTGATGAGTATAAAGAAATAATTACGAAAATTAATAATCTTTGCGATATTCTTAATAGTAAGGACTTGCAAATGGATATTATATATAATGAATTAGAAGAAGCAAAAAATAAATTCGGCGATAACAGACGAACACAAATTATTTATAACACCGAAGAACTTACTAATGAAGCATATATAGTTAATGAAGATGTTGTAGTTACTATTTCTAATAAGGGATTTATTAAGAGGACTCCTGCTTCAAATTATAGGACGCAAAATAGAGGTGGACGTGGTTCTCGCGGAACAGATACTTATGATGAGGACTTTATTGAATATGTATTTCAGACATCTACACACCATCATTTGCTGTTCTTTACGGATAAAGGTAAGGTATATAAAATTAAAGTATATGACCTCCCCGAGCAATCTAAATCTGCAAAAGGTAGAGGCATTAACAACGTTCTGTCAGCAAAAGACCCGAATGAAAAAGTTACTGCTTATCTGCCTATTAAAGATTTCAAAGAGAACGAATTTATTTTAATGTGTACTCAAAAAGGAACTATTAAAAAAACGTCCTTAACGGAATTCGAAAGAGTCCAACAAAATGGCAAAATAGCCGTTGGATTGCACGACAATGATAAATTGATTTCTGCCCGAATCACTGACGGACAATATGAAGTAATTCTTGCTACTCGGCTCGGTCAAGCGTGTAGATTTAATGAAAACAAAATTCGTTCTATGGGAAGAACAGCCGCAGGAGTTAGAGGTATTAATCTCGGGAAAGATGACGTTGTTGTCTCTATGGTTGTTACTAAACGATTAGATACGCAGGTCCTAATTATTGCCGAAAACGGCTACGGCAAGCGGACTAATTTTGAAGATTTTCGTCTTACCAACCGCGGCGGAAAAGGTGTTATATCTATGAAAATTACTCCTAAAACAGGCAATGTTGTTAGAATGGTTACAGCACTTGATACACAGGATCTTATTATTATAACAACTAAAGGAATATTGATTCGTCAGCCAATGTCTTCTATCCGAACTATCGGCAGGAACACACAAGGTGTGCGTCTTATAAACATTGGTGCAGGCGATTCTATTGCTGATATTACAACCGCCGCACACGAAGAAAAAGAAGCCGAGGATGGTAATAATGCTAATAACGACACCACTATTCCAACAGACGAAGATATATTTTAATAGTAGTTGTCTTTTGAAAAGTGTTATTATATTTGTCATTCCGAACTTGTTTCGGAATCCCCTTCAAATAATAAAGGGATTCCTAAATAAATTCGGAATGACAGAAAAAAAATATTTTTTTTATAAAAAAATAAAATTTGGAAATTAGAAATAAAAAAGTTATTTTTGTATTTGTAAAAATTGAAAACTTTAAAATTGGGATGTAGCCAAGTGGTAAGGCACCGGTTTTTGGGTCCGGCACCCATAGGTTCGAATCCTATCATCCCAGCACAAACCTAATGAACTACATTGTAGTTCATTAGGTTTTTTACATAGTTTTAAAGATTAAAGATATGATACTAACAAGTTGATATTTTACAACAACATTGAATATTCATAGCAATAAGGGAGTGAGCATCACTTTTCTATAATATTAGTAATACTTCCACGCTGCGTTCTATAAGCGTATAAATCTATTTCACTCAGACGCCGCCCACCAATAAATCTACTATTATAAAAAGTAGAATTTAATGATGATATAGTAACTCCCTCAGCAGAAGATGCATGTGCAAACAAATTATCGCCAAGATATATTCCTACATGGGAAGCAAACTTGCGAGAGTAAGTGTGAAAGAAAACTAAATCACCAAACTCTAAATTATTTTTATTGACGTTTTTGCCAACATTAATTTGTTCCCTTGCAGTTCTTGGTAGCACAATAGAATCTGACTGAAAGAATATTGCGCGTGTCCAAGCCGAACAATCAATTGCTTTCTGTGACATACCGCCGAACCTATATGGTGTCCCTATCCAATCCATAATAAGGTCCATCATAAGTTCTTTTTCTGTCCCGAAAGAAGTTTTAGAATTATCGCCGCCGCCACCAATAGCAATTAGCCAGATGGACCGAAAGTCATCAAGGTTGACTTTAATATCGTCTTCGGCTTCTAACTCTGTGAGGTCTTCGCCTTCGTCACCGTTTTCGGTGTCCATCATTTCTTCATCAGAAAGAAATGTTTTTAAAAGTTCCACGTCACTTAGCATTTGGGTTTCATTTATGTTAGACGCAATGGTAACTGCTTCCTTTTGATATGCTTTGCTTTCAGTATTAGTAGAGGTATTTGGTTCTATCTTCGCTAATTCTGAAAGTTCGCTGGAAGTTTGCAATCTCATAATGGCATTTGCTTTAGTTTGTGGAGGATTATACACTCTTACTTTTTTACGAGTGTTTTTTTTCTTTTTGGCAGGTTTTTTTGCAGCGATTAAATCATCGGTCAACGCTACAAAAACCAGTACACTTAACATTATAATTAGTATTTTGTTAAGATTAAATAACAGTTTTGTTTTGTGTTTAAAGGTTACTTTCAACATATTTTATATAGGTTAATTAATAAACATTTTAATAAAGTGTGAATATTTTTTTACACTTTGCAAATTTATTTTTTACAAATATAGTATTTTTTTTGTAAAAAATTTTAACTTCAAAACTTTTATTTTAATTCTATAATACATACAAAATAATGAGGACTACTTAAAACGTATGCCGAAATGAATTCAGCATCCTCTAAAGGACATTTTTATAATATTTTTAAAAATAAAATACAATATTTGTATTATAAAAAAAATGTTATATAACTTTTTTTTATAATATTTTAAAAATAAAATACTATTTTAGTGTTTATAAAAATGTTATAAAGATAAAATGGATATATTTGAAATAAGAATTAACGAAAATAGTAAAAAAGGAAAGTATATTCTTCAGTTTCTAAAGGATAATAAAGTGAAAGTGAAGGATCCTACTAAAATGACCAAAAAAGAGTTTTATGCTAAACTCGAAGAAGCAACAGCGCAATATGATAGAGGAGAATATACGAGATTAAAATCAGCCGAAGATATTGATAAATTTTTAAAAGAGTTGTAGCAATGAATTATTACATAGATTTTTCTGACAAAGCAAAAAAAGATATAAAAGAGATTAAAAATTCTGGTAATAAAGTAGCATTTAATAAAATTAATTCTTTATTAAAAGAATTAGCAGAACATCCAAGAACAGGGACAGGTCACCCCGAACAACTAAAAGGATTTACTGATGTTGAAAGATGGTCCCGCAGAATTACAAAAAAGCATAGATTGATATATGATATTAAAGACGATGTTGTTGTGGTACTAATTATATCTGCATTCGGGCATTATGATGATGAATAATTAAAATTAAAATACTATTTTAGTATTTGTAAAAATGTTATATAACTTTTTTTTATAATATTTTAAAAATAAAATACTATTTTAGTATTTATAAAAATGTTATGTGACATTAAAAACTTTAACACGATTTTTTTTTTATAATATAAGGCCTTTTTTTTATGAATAACTACATTAAATTATTCAAAAAAGTTTTAAAGACGGCTAGCCAAAGAGCGATGATGCTGTCACAGGGCGTTCAGAAGATAAAGAACGCCACGAAAGATTTCTATACATATAATAATTCAAGCAAAACGAAATCTTTCAAAAATGTTTTAATGCTGGCAAGTTGTATTGCGATGATGCTGGCAATCTACACGCCACAAGCAGAGGCGCAGGGCAACTTAATTCAAATAGGCGATGGAACAACAACGACAACAGATGGTTGTGGTTTATATTATTTATATGGTAGTTCCCAAAAAGAATATATACTTACAGAAGCAGAAATTACTGCTGCGGGTGGGGAACCAGGTATAATAAATAGTATAGCGTTTCAAATTGGTACTGTTTCCAACGCAAATTGGACGCAACCTGGCTCATATTATATTTATATGTTGAATGAGTTAGGGACAGTAACAACTATTACTTCTTCACATGTTCCTTCGGCTATGGAACTTGTTTATAGTGTTCCAACAGCTTTTAATCCGCTTACTACTTTAGGTGTTGTTGCTAATAGTTGGTGTACTATAACTTTACAAACTCCATTTGCATATACAGGAGGTTCGTTGTATATTAAATTTTGTCATTCCAGACCTGGATATACAAGTGGAAGTGCCAATATTCAGTTTTTATGTAGATCAATTACAGGTAGAGCAATATCTCAAAACACGGATTCGCCGCTTTCTGGTTGTTTAACAACTGTCACAGGTACCGTTTCTAATCTACCCAACTTTCGATTCGAAATTGAATCGGACGACCACGACAACTTGGAAAACACTTATAAAAGTGCAAAAGTGTTTCAATCGGATGTCACATCGGTAGATAGAGGTGATTTAGATGTTCCTGTTTTGAGATTAGAGGTCAAAACAAAAGGAAACTTGCCACCACCACAATTTATAGATACTATAAAGTTTTCAGGCAAGGGTTCTAATATAGGTAACAAAATAAACAAAGCAAAACTTTATTACACGGGAGAATCAGCAACATTTAACCCGAACAGTGCTGAACTGCTTGGCACATTTGATTTTGCTTCTGTTAGTAACACTGATACGTTTAAGTTTGTCTTGCCGACTCCAAAAAGTTTG
>Ga0099364_10003320_pt1 | contig 24960 bp, 19 predicted proteins | sample TergutTh196P3_FD_73070 | JGI IMG/M metagenome (GOLD analysis project Ga0099364, IMG submission 73070) | Microcerotermes parvus P3 segment gut microbial communities from Pointe-Noire, Republic of the Congo - Th196 P3 | ecosystem: Host-associated > Arthropoda: Insects > Digestive system > Gut ...
ATCGACCAGTTGATGCGCTATTCCGAACAACGGGGCGACAGTGGGGAAGGTAATAAAACATTGTTTTACTACAATCAATTTATTGTCACGACCTGCCGCACCGAAGCAAAATTTGGCACGATAACAACACATATACCCAAACATTTCTATCGCTGGACAGACCCTTATCCCAAGACACTGAATGATTTAACACATGGGCAATCGTCGCCTAACGACCAACAACGATTGGTGGCGGGTATGCTCGAACCGCGTAATCTGTTGGATATCCTGCGGGTGTTTACCGTTTTTTCGGTTGACGACAAAGGAAAGAAAATCAAAATCGTAGGTCGTTATCAACAGTTTCGCGCCGTCAAATTAGCTACCAAACGGTTGCTGGAGGGTAGAAATAAATATGAGCACGGAGGGATTATCTGGCATACGCAAGGCTCCGGCAAGTCGCTTACGATGATGTTCCTCGTACGCGAAATGAAACTGCAAACGGCGCTGATGCCATGGAAAATTGTGTTTGTTACCGACCGGACACAATTGGAAGACCAACTGTCGGGGACTGCCGGTAGCATTGGTTTTGCCATCAAAACGGTGAATTTCATTCATCCGCGCCCAATACCCGACGGTCACAGCCTGAAAGAATTACTGAGCAATGACAATTCAGACTTGGTAATGGCCATGATTCATAAGTTTCAGGAGAATGGCGATTTTACAGGGTTGCAATTGTTTCCCGAACTCAATACAAGCGCTAATATATTGGTGATGACCGATGAAGCGCATCGTTCTCAATATTCGCTGTTGGCGGCTAACTTGGAACGAGCCATGCCCAATGCTACTTCGATAGGCTTTACCGGAACGCCCACTTTGAAAACAGAGAAAAAATACAAAGACTATATCGACATGTACTCTATGCGTCGATCTATTGAGGATGGCGTCACCCTTGAAATCGTTTATGAAGGTTATACCCACAATGCGGAAGTGGATAACAAACAAGCGATGGATAAGCGGTTTGAAGATGTTTTCAGCGATTATAACCTGACGGAACGTCTTCAGATACTTGGTTTCGGGTCGCGTGATGCTTATCTTGAAAGTATGGATACAATCAGGGATAAATCTAAAAAAATGGTTGAACATTATATTGAGCAAATATTCACCGGAGGCTTTAAGGCGCAGATAGTAGCCAACTCGCGGTTCGCTGCCGTTCGGTATAAGGCTGCTATCGACGAAGCTATCACAAATAAAATTAACATGTTGCGATCCGAGAACCCGATGCAGGTCAATTTGTCGTTGCTCGAAAAATTAGAGACGGCGGTTGTCATTTCCGGCGCTCATAACGATGAACTTGTAATAAAAGCCTATACGAATAGCGAATACCACAAGAAAGCCATCAAGCGGTTCAAACTGCCTTTTGAAAAAACAGACGACGAAGATCCTTCCATTAATGGCAATGTGGGTATCATCATTGTATTCAACATGCTACTTACAGGGTTTGATGCGCCTGTCGAACAGGTACTTTATTTAGACCGCGTCATAGTCGCCCATAACCTGTTGCAGGCGATAGCGCGCGTTAACAGAACCGGCGAAGAAGGAAAAGAAAAAGGTTTTGTCGTTGATTTTGTAGGGGTTGGACACCATCTGAAAAGAGCCATTGAATACTACGACGAACGGGAAGCGGCTGTTGACGCCGACGAAATAGACAATATCCTAAGTTGTATTGTCAACGACGATATGGAACTCAACGAACTGACAAAAGCGCACGAGGCTGTCTGGAATTTCTTAGCCAAACATGGGTTGACCGACCTTTCCGATGTGGACGCCTTTTTCGATCTGTTCTATGATGAAGATATTCGATTTGAATACTTAAACCTTTACAGACGGCTCACATCCAGCTTTAATATTGTACTGCCACGAAAAGAAGCCTTAGACTTTTTTAGCGATTGGAAATCATTTACCGCGATCAATGCGTTAGCCGAAAAACACTTTTGGGATCAACGCTTTAGCATGAAGGGAATACCGCCAAAGCTACGCGCTATCGCCGATGAGTTTTTGATATCTAAAGGTATAGACCGGTCTATTGCTCCTATTTCCATTATTGCCGACGATTTTCAACAAAATGTAAAAACAAAAAAACGGGAAAAGACAAAAGCGGCAGAAGTAGAACATGCCGTCCGACACTATATTGACATCAATATAGATGAAGACCCTGAACTATTTGCTTCATTTTCACAGGCATTAGAAGAAATCTTGAATAACTTCAAAGGCAACTGGAAAATAATCTACGAAGAATTGGAAAAATTACGGGAGAAAATACGTAACAGAGAAAAAGAACAAACGTATGGATTAGACCGGAAGAAACAAATGCCTGTCTTTCGGATATTTAAAACGGAGTTATTCGATAACCGTGAACTAACCGAAAATGAAATTGCTCTAAATGTAAACCTTACGCAGCATGTCTGTAATTTGGTTATCAACGAAATACGATTAACCGGCTTTTGGGACAGCCCGCCGGCGCAAAATAGACTTCGCGCTGAACTTCAAAAAATATTGCTGTCGGCTGACTTTATCTCTTTTCCCAATATGACAGTAAAATATAAAGAACTTATTTCGAGAATTTTGGAGTATGCCAAAGCCAATCATTTCAAAATGATACAAACGTGATGGAAATAGACTATCAGATAAGATACAGCAAAAGAAAAACGCTCAATATCACGGTCGAACGCGACAGACAAATAGTCGTGCACGCACCGGAGCATTTGTCAAGCGAAAAAATAAATAGCATTGTCCTGTCTAAAAAGGATTGGATTTGCAGCAAATTATTAAATACCCAAAAATACCCAGTTACATCTGATAATAAAGAGTTTATTTCAGGCGAGACCCTCATGTATCTGGGCAGAAACTACAAGTTAGCGATCTCGGAAAACGATATAGAATGCATCGACTTCGACCAACAATTTAAAATATCAAAAAACAACCAAACGATTGCCAATACTTTATTTAAAAAATGGTATAAAGCGAAAGCGATGGAAAAGATACTTCCGCTTGCTACGGAATTTGCAGCAAACTTGGGCGTACGGTTCAACGAATGTAAGATTTCAGATATGCGCTACCGTTGGGGTTCGTGTACCCCACAAAATAACCTGAACTTCAACTGGCGCATCATCAAAGCGCCTTTATTTGTGATCAGATACATTGTCGTACACGAATTGATCCACTTGATAGAAAGCAACCATACGCCCCAATTCTGGAATATCCTGTCCATACAAACGCCCGACTATCAAAAATCAAGAGACTGGCTAAAGAAGAACGGGCATTTATTGGAGGTTGATTTTTAAACCGCAAATATTTCGTTACTCAGCGTACTCGATATTAAAACTGGGAACTGGGTTTTTGGAGTAGGGTGAACATGTCTATATTTTCAAAAAGTAAATTATTCTTTTATTAACTTGTGAACCCTGTTTCCTAACCTGACAAAATAGATGCCGGTTTTTAAATTGCCGATACCGGCGGATTTGACGGGCGTGGTTGATTTCAACATAACTCTCCCTTGCAAATCCAAGATTTCAAATGCAGTTTCACGGCTGAAATAAAGGATATCCTTTGCGGGATTAGGGAAAATTACAGGGTCTTCTGAACGGTTATCAATAAATTTTACGGATGTTTCCGTATCAACCACGATTCTTACCAATGCAAAATTATTATTGGAACTTCCTCCTAAAATAATTTGATTCGTTCCTTGAAGTTTCATACAATAAACGTATAATGGGCAGGGGTATATTTCGTTAGAAACCGTACCGTCATTATTAATGATTCTAATTTGATTAGCCTCAACTTGGCCGCCTGCTATATATTTATCTCCGATTTGGATTATGGGTTGGGTAATCATATAAAGATTAAAAAAATAAAAACCTTCCTCACCGAAACTTGAATCGGGTTTTCCTTCAGGAGTAAATTTGATTACAAAAGTCTTGGTATCATATCCAGGTCCCATAAAATCCCGAGGAAATTTTTGAGGACCTGTAAGTAAAATATTCCCGTCACTGTCTTCAAAAATACCGAAAATTGTACTAACATCCCAAAAGAAATCTTCCGCCATATTCCTGTGCCATAATCCATCTTCCGCAAAATCCACATATATTTCGCCGCTATGAGTTATTTTACATATTGTTATATTACATCTCTCATAATGGCCCGGATTAAAATAATAATACAAGTACGTGCCTGCAACAATAATCGACCTGTCTTTCAATACTTTCAAACAAGTCGGTTGAATTAAATCAGTAAAATTGACCTTCCCCTTTTCGCCGAAAGATTCATCAATTTCCCCATGATAGCTGTATTTTACAATATGTTGATATCCTGCAATCAATATAAAATCATCATCATCACAATTCAACGAATAGACACCTCCACGTATAAAAATATGAATTGTATGCTCACTATCGCCAAAATTTTCATCTATACTCCCATCTTCTTTAAATTGAAAAATAATAATTTCACTGCCTTGATCTATTTCTTTAAGGCCAATTAACCTTATTTTGTTATCATTTCCAATCTTCAAAGCCATTGGCGTTACTCCTTCATAGCCCGTTAGTTCTACAATGCCATTGTTGCCAAAACTTTCATCTATAATGCCATCGGCATTTGTTCTTGCAAGCAATAACGAATAGTTATAATCCGAACCGTCAAACAAATTCGAATACCCCGCAGAAATAATGTTACCATGCGTATCGAAATCCATACAGGTAATATCGGAGCCTTTTGAAAACCGGGTTATCCCGTTTTGCCCAAACGAGTCATCAAGCCAAATCGCTTGGGAATAAAGATGAATCGTTATGCTACACAATAGTAAAAATAACGTTACGATCTTCTTATTATACCTTTTCGGCCTTTTTAGCCTTGAAAAGCTAAAGAAAAGCGCTAATATATTTTTTTTCAAAGTTTTCTTCATTTTTTTTGGATTTTAAAGAATCAAGACAATCACATCAATAAAGTCAAGTTTAAAAGTACAAAGAAAAGAAAAGAAATAATAAAAAATAAACTTCTTATGTTAATAATCTATAAATCATTAATTATTTGCGAAAATCGCAAATATTAGTCCAAAATCACCCCGTAAGGAATGATAGTCCGGATGATTCCAACCTGCAAAGCGATAGCCCTCATCCGCAACAATCAAAACACCCAACCGGGGCGAAGTCCGGTAATCTATCTAAAACCTGCTCTTTGGCATTGTAGATGCTTCCGTCGAAACCGGCAGAGAGCGTGACGACACTGACGCTGCCGCCCTGATGCCACGTATAGTTCGTTGGAACGGTGAAGCCATTGATCTTTACCAAGCCCTATTTTAGAGTTCAAGATCGAAGAGAACGCCACAGCCGAAGAAGCGCTTACACAGATTGACAACCAGGGCTACCTGATACCCTATACCGCCGACGGGCGACGGTTAGTGAAGATAGTCGTAGAAGCTTTTTTTCTTTTCTTTTTTCATTACTTTTTCCATATTCTTGATATTTTTGCGTAAAATTTTGCGTAAAAGTATTTTTTTGTCAGATAAAGCCCACTACCTTTGTACTCGTAAAATTAAAAAAAATATTAATTTAAAAATTCAAAGCAATGAAAAACAGGAATTTAAAACAAATTAAAAGAGCCTTATTAGGCGTATTAGCGGTAGCATTATTATTATTTTTATTTTCGTCAATTTCTTGCTCTTTAAAGCAAAAAGATATAGTTTTTGAAAGTAAATATTCTTTTAATCTTGATGAAAAAAAAGAGTCAATACCTCTTTCTACTTTTTTTAAGAATCCCGAAACCATCATTCTTGAAACAAACAACGATTGTTTGATTGGAAGGATTGATGAACTTCAGGTTTTTGACGGTTGTATTTATGTTCTTGATATGTATTTTGCGAAAAGTTTATTGACTTTTGATAAAGATGGGCGTTTTATAAGGAAAATAGGTGGTATAGGAAATGGTCCGGGAGAATATATTAAGCTTTTAGATTTTACTTTGGATACGGAAAATAGGTTTATTTTTCTACTTGACTATGGTCAACGTGTACATAAATATCAATTGGATGGTACATTTATTCAGACAATAACACCAAATTTACTGAGGTCGAATATTACGAATATTCAATATTACAAGAAAAAGTTGTATTTGAACGTTGAAGCATTTAATTCTTCCCCTGATGATTACATGTTGATAGAAGTTGATCCTGATAATGGAAAAATTTATTCAAGTTATCTTCCTTTACACTATAATAAAGGATGGGATAAGTTATTATCTAGAGGGCATAGTGTTTTTATGTCAAGATTGAATTCTCCCCCACTATATACCCGTTTGTTTATGGATTATATTGTAGCTATCGGAGAAGAAACCTCAGCTTACATTGAATTAAAAAGCAAATTTTTGTCAAATGAAGAAGACTTAGAAAACTTCCCGGAAATAACCGATTTTGAAAAATTCAGTAAGGCGGTAGAGGATTTTTCAAAAGTGTGGGATGTGCATAGTTATGTTGAAAACTATAATTTCATTATGTTTTGGTATCGATATGATCGCACTTATAATAATTTGATATTCAACAAAAAAACACATGAAGTTAGAATAATAGAATTTTTTATTAACGATTTGATTTTTAGAAATGACCAAAAAGGTTTTAGAGGTTTTGCATTTTCTGACTCAAAAGGTTCTTACTCAATATTGCAAAACGTATCAATTAAAAGCTTTCAGACATCAATTAAAAACAATGAAGTTGTTTACGATTTTGACAAATTGGATCAATTGATGAAATTAGACGATGATTCCAACCCAGTCATTTTTTTTTATGAATTTAAATAAAGTATTGATCATTTCATTCTCTCTCTTGATTTTGCTTGTAGCAGCGACTTTTTTCCAAGTGAACCGGTCAAAAAATGCTCGATTCGAAAAAATGGTTTTCGACAACGAAATACTTACAGTTCAAATCCATTGCGTGCCGGAAATAATCCGCAGCTACGAAAAAGTAAAAGACTTGTATGGATATTTCCGGCATATCCGGATGATAGAGGGTCGCGCATCCAATTGAGCACCGAATTGGCGAAATACAACTATCGTAATATTCCGGCTGATTCGTTACATATCCCTATTTACGGAGGCGAACAATAAAGCTACTTCGCATGGATAAACAGCGATGGTGAAATAGGGATGGTTTTTATCCCTGACGTCAACAAACCGCAATATACCCTCAATTATATTAAAGAAGTAAAACTCAAAAATGGGCTATAACTTGACGGAACGTCTTCAGATACTTGGTTTCGGTTCGCTATGTCAATTCCTCCGTCCCCTTGACATTATGTCAATTCCTCCGTCCCCTTGACATTATGTCAATTCCTCCGTCCCCCTGACATTAATTAATAGCCCGGTTTTTGGAGTAGGGTGAACATGTTTTTTTTATAGGCTTCGACGCCGGGCTGGTCAAAGGGGTTGACGCCAAGCAGATAGCCGCTTATGCCGCATGCTTTTTCAAAGAAATAGAGCAACTGGCCTATATAGTAGGCACTTAGCTCTGGTATGGTGATTTTTAGATTGGGGACGCTGCCTTCTACATGCGCCATTTGTGTGCCGAGTTCGGCCATTTTATTGATGTAGTCAATGCGTTTGCCGGATAGATAGTTCAAACCGTCGAGGTCTTCCGCTTCTTCCGGAACAGTAAGGTTGAAAGTCGGATTTTCGACAGATATAACTGTCTCAAATATAGTCCGTTCGCCGTCCTGTATCCATTGTCCCATCGAATGTAAGTCGGTAGTAAAATCGACTGAAGCAGGGAAAATACCTTTTCCGTCTTTCCCTTCACTCTCCCCGTAAAGTTGTTTCCACCATTCGCCGATGTAATGCAATTTGGGATGATAGTTTGCCAGAATCTCAATTTTCTTTCCGGCTGCATACAGCGCATTACGGGTAGCCGCATAGATAGCGGCGATATTATCGGTGAAAGCGATTTTCTCGTCTGTGGCGATTTCCATATCCGCGGCGCCTTTCACCAAGTCGCGGATGTTGACGCCCGCAACGGCGACAGGCAGTAAGCCGCAAGGTGTGAGAACGGAAAAACGACCGCCGACGTCATCCGGAATTACGAATGTCTTATATCCTTCCTTATCAGCCAAGGTACGCAACGCGCCGCGGGTTTTATCCGTAATGGCGACGATGTACTCTTTCGACGATTCCTTTCCGATGTTTTCTTCCAACAACTTTTTCAATACCCGAAAAGCAATAGCCGGCTCGGTCGTGGTGCCCGATTTGGAGATATTGATAATACCAAACGTTTCACCGGCCAGTATTTCGCACAATTCAGACAGGTAGTCCTCGCCGATAAGATGGCCGGCATAGAGCATAACAGGATTTTTACGGTTCGTAAGCAACAGGTCAAAACCGGGAGATAGCGCTTCAACGACCGCCTTCGTACCGAGATAACTGCCCCCGATACCAATCACTACGACCACTTTGCATTGTCGCAGTCTGTTAGCAGTTTTTTCAATGTCTTCCAGTTCAGTTTCTTTGATAGAAGAAGGCAGGTGCAACCAACCTAAGAAATCGCCGCCTTTGCCGGTTCCTCTGTGCAGCATTTCCATTGCATTTTTTACTTCCGGCTCATAATCATTTACTTGTGATGGCGTTATCAGACCAAACGCCTTGTCAATGTTCAATTTTATCGTTTCCATATTTTTTAGTTTTCAGTTTTCAGTTTTCAGTTTTAATTAATCATTAACCATTAATCATTAATCATTAATCATTAATCATTATTTAAAATTTTGAGTAATCTTCCTTATTTGTTCCGCAGGCGATTTCCTTTCGTAGAGCACAGCATATAAGGCGTTTAATATAGGCATATCCACTTTATGGATTTCATTGATTTCGTGAATACACTTCGTAGCATAATAGCCTTCGGCCACCATTCCCAATTCTACTTTCGCAACATGTACGCTGTAACCTTCTCCTATCATCTTACCTAACATACGGTTGCGGCTGAAAGTAGAGTAGGAAGTAACGAGCAAATCGCTCAGGTAGGCGGCGCTTGTAATATTGCGTTTTATGGGATGTACAACGTTCAGGAAACGAATCATCTCGTCAAACGCATTGGGAATAAAGACGGCTTGAAAATTGTCGCCGTATTTCAGTCCGCTACATATCCCTGCCACAATCGCATAGATATTTTTCAGCGCCGAAACATATTCCAACCCCGTCATGTCACGACTTCCTGAACTGTGCAGGTAAGGCGTTTTGAACACCATTTCCGACAATAATCCGGCTTTCCTGATGTCCCTGCATACGATTGTAAGGTATGAAAGGTGCTCCATAGCTATCTCTTCGGCATGACAGGCGCCGGCTATCACGATGATATTATGTGGATTGACGTTGAAATATTTTGTGAAATAGTCATTTACCAGCATATTTTCATCGGGTACAAGCCCTTTTATCGCCGAGATAATATATTTATTTCGCAAGGAGGCGGTTACTTTTTTCAGATGCTCCTTCAAATAAGGGGAAGGCGTGACGAAAATAAGCGTATCTGAATCTTCAATCGCCTGATTTATATCCGAATAGAAACTGATTCGCGAGGTGTCGAACGTGATACCCGACATATAGGCCGGATTATGTTTCATCACTTTAAAATCTTCGATGCGGTCGGGACGTCGCATGTACCAATTGATTGACGGTTGCGAGTACAAAACAATCTTCGACAAGGAAGTAGCCCAACTGCCTCCGCCCATCACTGCTATCTTTCCGGGGAAATTTTTCATATCGTCCAGTCTTCTACTTCCTGCAATGAGGGCAAGGCCAATCCAAGATTATACTTTTTATTTATCCCGAACAACGACTGTCGAACCATTTGCGCATTGGCGCCGGCAAGCATCTCTACCGTCACATAGCCGGCTTTCTGCAGCGCCGGAACCCAAACTTCGGGTATGCCTGCCTGTACATACTTTTCGGCTTTATCCTTATGCACCACATTTTCCGGTCGCATCTGCGGGAAGAAAAGCACTTCCTGTATAGACGTCTGCCCTGTCAGCAGCATCACTAAGCGGTCTATCCCTATACCCATGCCGCTGGTCGGAGGCATCCCGTATTCGAGCGCCCGCACAAAATCCATGTCAATGAACATCGCCTCATCATCGCCTTTCTCGCTGAGATGCAGTTGTTCCTGAAAACGCGCAAGCTGATCAATCGGGTCATTCAGTTCGGAATAGGCATTACATAACTCTTTTCCGTTCACTATCAACTCGAAACGTTCCGTCAGGGTCGGATTGGCGCGGTGACGTTTGCATAATGGTGACATTTCTATCGGATAGTCCGTTATAAACGTAGGCTGCACATAGTTGACCTCACATTTTTCACCGAAAATGGCATCAATCAGCTTTCCTTTCCCCATTGTATTATCGGCCTCGACGCCAATCGCCCGACACGTTTCACGCAGTCGCGCTTCGTCCATACCTGTAATATCAATCCCTGTATGTTCCCTGATGGCATCAATCATCGTGATGCGCTTGTATGGCGCCTTGAAACAGATCGTCTTTCCGTCGACTGTCGCTTCGTTTGTTCCGTTCACATCCAAGCATACTTTTTCAATCAGACGTTCTGTAAATTCCATCATCCAACGATAGTCCTTATAGGCGACATAAATCTCCAAGCAGGTAAACTCCGGATTGTGAGACCTGTCCATTCCTTCATTCCGAAAATTTTTCGAAAACTCATAGACGCCTTCAAAGCCGCCTACAATCAACCGTTTCAGGTACAGCTCATCGGCGATGCGAAGATACAGCGGAATATTCAGCGCATTGTGATGCGTCCTGAACGGACGCGCCGCGGCTCCGCCGGGAATCGCTTGTAATACGGGTGTCTCTACCTCAATATAACCTTTGGCATCAAAAAACTGCCGGATAGAAGTATAAATTTTCGACCGCTTGATAAAAATATCTTTCACTTCATTATTGACGATCAGGTCGACATAACGCTGGCGATAACGCAGTTCGGGGTCGGTAAAACCGTCATATACAATGCCATCTTTTTCCTTCACGATGGGTAGCGGTCTGAGCGATTTCGACAACACAGTCAATTCTTCCGCATGAACGGAAATCTCCCCCATCTGTGTACGGAACACGTACCCTTTGATACCAATAAAGTCGCCGATATCAAGCAGTTTCTTGAAAACCACGTTGTATGTGTCCGAATCGTCGCCGGTAGGGTGAGCACGACCCAAAGTGATCTGGTCGCGTGTCACATACACTTGAATCCGTCCTTCCGAATCCTGCAATTCCACAAACGAAGCCTTCCCCATGATACGGCGGCTCATGATACGTCCGGCAATCGTGACATAACGCCTTTCGTCCTCATCCTTAAAATTTTCCTTGATTTCTTCCGAATAGGCATTTACCGGATAAACTGCTGCCGGATAGGGCTCTATCCCCATGTTTCGAAGCATCTCCAGACTGTTCCGGCGGATAATTTCCTGTTCGCTTAATTCCAAAATATTCATTCAGTTGTTCAAATTAGGGTGCAAAGTTATAAATTTTTCGCTTAAAAATGGAAAATTCGCAATAAAAATTCGTATCTTTACACCCGGAATTAAATGAGAATTTGTTATGAAGAAGCTATTTATTATTGGTTTAATTGTTCTAATTGACTACTATGTCGCTGCACAGGATCGGCGTAGCGGCGAGGCGTGGGTTACCCGCAGTGAAGTCATTGCACAAAACGGCATGGTGTGTTCGTCGCATCCGTTAGCAACACAAGTGGGGGTTGATATTTTGAAAAAGGGCGGCACGGCTGTAGACGCTGCAATAGCAGTCAATGCCTGTCTTGGCCTGATGGAGCCGACCGGTTGCGGAATAGGCGGCGACTTGTTTGCCATTGTATGGGACGCCCGAACAAAAAAACTTTACGGCCTCAATGCCAGCGGACGCTCTCCGAAAAAGCTGTCTCTCTCCTATTTTCAAAGCAATGGGATAACTTCTATTCCCGCGTATGGCCCGCTTCCGGTAAGCGTACCGGGTTGTGTAGACGGCTGGTACGAACTGCACGGCAAATTCGGTAAGTTACCTATGGCCGATTTATTGCAACCGACCATCGAGTACGCCCAAAACGGTTTCCCGCTCACCGAGGTGATTGCCCCCGGCATCCAGAGCAGCATAGACAGGTTCGTATCCTTGTACCCCAATATTAAGGAGACCTACGCGCCTAATGGGGAACGATGGCGAAAAGGCGATGTTTTCCGTAATCCGTTATTAGCCGAAACGCTTAAAAAAATCGCACTGAAAGGACGCGACGAATTCTACAAAGGCGGGATCGCTAACATTATTGGTGATTTTATGCAAAAACAGGGCGGTTTTCTGAGTTATGAGGATTTGTCAACGCATCGTTCCGAATGGGTAGAGCCGTTGAGCGTCAACTACCGAGGCTACGAAGTATGGGAACTCCCGCCTAACGGACAAGGGATTGCAGCGTTACAAATGCTCAATATCCTTGAGCATTATGATATGAAATCGTTTGGTTTCGGATCGGCGGAACATATTCATTATTTTGTTGAGGCTAAAAAGTTAGCCTTCGAAGACCGCGCTAAATACTATGCCGACATGGATTTTTACAATGTGCCGGTGCAACAGCTTATCAGTAAGGAATATGCAACCCAACGCCGGAAGGAAATATCTGGCAGTCGCGCCGCCCGAACACCGCAACCGGGCGTCATTGCCAATACCGACAATACGATATACCTCACTGTCGCCGACAAGGACGGCAACATGGTATCCTTTATCCAAAGCAATTATCGTGGCATGGGTAGCGGCATGGTACCGCCCGGTTTGGGTTTCATGCTGCAGAATCGCGGCGAGCTTTTTTCGCTCGATCCGGCGCATGCCAATGTCTATGCACCGGGAAAACGCCCGTTCCATACCATTATTCCCGCCTTCGTAACCAAAGACGGCAACCCGTTTCTCAGTCTTGGCGTAATGGGCGGCGATTTCCAGCCCTTGGGACATGTTCAGATACTGCTCAATATCATTGATTTTGGCATGAATGTTCAGGAAGCCGGCGATGCTCCGCGCATCGACCACCTTGGCTCTACCTCGCCTACGGGCGAAGTGCAGGAAACCGGCGGTGGTAAGGTATTGTTGGAGAACGGTTTCCCTACTTCCTCCATCCGCCGCCTGTTAGAAAAGGGACATCAGGTAGGTTATGGTTTCGGTTCCTCTTATGGCGGTTATCAGGCCATCCTGTATGACCCGCAACGCAAAATATACTTCGGCGCCTCCGAAAGCCGCAAAGACGGCTGTGCGATGGGATACTAAAAATAATCAAACAGGGACATTCCGAAACCGGAACGTCCCTGTATAAAATTGCAAATTTTACGGCTTAGTTTTACCTGTTGCCGCCTCCGCCGCCACCTTGACGCGGTCTGTTAAACTCTACATACTTTGTGTACTGTTCGGCTGATAGCAAAGGTTTTACTTTCGCATTTCTGGCTTCATTCAACTTTGTCCTCTCAGCAGCCATTTTTTCACGGTCGTCTCTGTATTTCTCAAACAACTCCCGCTGTTTCGGAGCGAACTCCTCGTCAATCTTCTTGATGTCTGCAATCTGCTTGTCGGTCAGCTTACACTCTGTCTTCATCCTTTCGTATCGCTGAGCCTGCTGTTCGGGACTCATCTGGCCTCGTTGACCACCTTGTCCTCCTTGGGCGGATGCCATAAAGGCAAACACTAATAAACAACTTACTACTAAAAATTTCTTCATAAATTACTTCTTTTAAAATTAAAACTTATCACTAAAAAAATATTCGATTTAACTTTACCGGTTACCACCGCCTCCACCGCCTTGACGCGGTCTGTTAAACTCAACATACTTGGTGTATTGTTCGGCTGAAATCAAAGGTTTTACCTTTTTATTTTGCTCTTCACGAAGTTTTTGAAATTCAGTCATCATTGTTTCACGGTCATCCCTGTATTTCTCAAACAATTCCATTTGTTTCGGGAAAAATTCTTCCTCAACTTTTTTGATGTCTGCTAACTGTTTGTCAGTCAGCGTAAGCTCTGTCTTCATCCTATCATAGCGTCGGGCCATAAATTCAGCCCGTTGTTCCGGGGTTATTTGGCCGCCGCCTTGTGCAGATGCCATAAAGGCAATCATTAACAAACAACCCAATACTAAAAATTTCTTCATAAAATACAATTTTTTAAATAAAACTTTCCATTCAATAATCACATACGGCACAGCTTAATTTTACCGGTTACCTCCGCCGCGTTGTCCACCGCCCTGTCTGCGTTGAGCCATTATTTCCTCATACTTCTTGTACTGGTCGGCTGTTAAAGCAGCTTTAATCTTTGCGTTTTGTTCCTCACGCAGCTTGGTTGACGCATCACGCATCTTTTCAAAATCACCTCCGGCATCATCACGAATCTTTTGTTGTTTTGTCCGTGTCTCCTCATCAATCTTTTTGTAATCCGCAAACTGCTTGTCATTTAGATTGAGGTCCTTTTTCATCTGTTCAAGTTGCGCCGCAATTTGTTCGGGAGTTTGTTGTCTGAAACCGCCTCCTTGACCGCCTTGTCTTTGACCGCCGCCTTGTCCGCCCTGAGCGGATACCATAAAAGCAAATGTTAGTAAACATGTTACAAAAAAAATCCTTTTCATACGCTATCAATTTTAAATAAAACTATTAAATATTAAACACACAAACGATAAGACTTTAAAAATGACTATTAGTTTAATCCTTCGGTAAATATTTTTTAATAAAGAAGACGTAATGACCTTAAATATAAGATGCTACTTTTTTGCAGTCTGTTTGGGTCGTTTCAAATTCGGTCAATACCTCACTGCTCCCCATGGGGACGGCTTCATTCCGGTATTCCATCCTGCTGTATACGATGCTACGGGCGGAGGTATGAAATTCTTTGGCTCCGGTCTCGGCTTCAATTCGGGCGATGTTATCTTCACGCACTCCGCATCCGGGCATGATGATGATATGGTCGTCAGCACGATGCACCAATTCTTTCAGTAGAGGTATCCCGCGAACAGCATCAGGTTGCTGTCCGGAGGTCAGGATGCGATCGCAACCCAATGTTATCAATTGTTCTAACGCAACAAACGGGTCGCGACATACATCAAAAGCGCGGTGACACGTTACTGACAAAGGTTTTGAGGCTTCTATCAGGCGACGCATTAAGGGTACGTCAAAATCGCCTGACTTCGTGAGGCAACCGAATACGACCCCATGAACATTCAGTTGTTTAGCTATTTCAATGTCATACAACATTGTTTCAACTTCCGTTCCAGTATATAGAAAATCGCCCCCGCGCGGACGTATAATTATATTGATGTCTATCTTCGACGTCAATTGTAACGCCATCCGGATAGTTCCGTAACTTGGCGTCGTACCTCCTTCCGGGATACCTGCGCATAACTCTACCCTTTGTGCACCGCCCGCTTCCGCTTCTGCGCAACTCTGCGCCGAATTGGCGCATATTTCAATTATTCTTCCCATAAAGTTTTTAGTTTGCAAATATAGATATTATTTTCGGAAATAAAAAAACGAGTTTTTTTGGATTACTCTCAAATTACACTACCTTTGTTGTCGAAATATGTAAAGTAAAACATTCAAAATATGTAAAGCAAATAGCTCAAAATATGTAAAGCAAATCGTTCAAATAATGTAAAGTGAAATATATTAAAAGAATAATTGATAGCGAGTTACAACGTAAACTCAGTGCTTCGGGAGCGGTGCTTGTTCGTGGAGCAAAAGCTTGTGGTAAAACCGAATCGGCTAAGCAAATTGCAGGCAGCATTTTGAGTGTTGACCGCGATGAACAAGTACCCAATATCATGCAGATAGCGCCTAAAAGGTTATTACTTGGAAAAACACCCCGTCTGATTGACGAATGGCAAGTGCAACCTAAACTGTGGGATTACATACGCCATGAAATAGACGACCGGCAACAAACGGCGCAGTTTATACTTACCGGCTCTGCAAATCCTGAAGAAAGCATTAAAATGCATTCCGGCGCAGGAAGATTTACTACGCTTGATATGCGAACGATGTCATGGCAGGAATTAGGATTTTCGTCAGGTAAAATCAGCATGAACAGCTTGTTTAATGGCGAAAAAATTGAAATATACGATGAACCTGTAGGATTGGAATTTATTGTCGAGAGATTGATTATTGGCGGTTTCCCGACTTTATTGGGAAAAAAAATGTCACAAGCGATTGATTTGAATCGCGCTTATATTGATTTGCTTGCCGAAGCGGATATGAGTAGAGTTTCAAATGTAAGACGCGACCCGCTCAGAGTAAGAAACCTGTTGCGCTCGCTTGCACGAAATACTGCTAATATTGTTGAAATAAAAACCTTAGCGACAGATATTTACGAAAATGATAAAAACTATATTTCGCGTCCAACAATTTACGACTATCTTGATGCCTTGAATCGCTTGATGATAACTGAAGAACAACCCGCATGGAATACGCATATTCGTTCCTCTTCTTCTCTGAGGAAAGCGCCAAAACGTCATTTAACCGACGTTTGTTTGGCGATTGCAGCGCTTGGTGCTGATGAGAAATCGCTGCTTGACGACCTTATTTTTACAGGTTTTCTTTTCGAATCGTTTGTTACGCACGAACTCAGGATTTATGCGCAGGCAAATGATGCTAAAGTGTATTATTACCGCGACGTGAGTAATCTGGAAGTGGACGCCATAGTGCAAAAGTATAATGGAGACTGGATTGCGTGCGAAATTAAACTTGGTACAGGACAAATCGAAAGCGCTGCTGCTAATCTCAAGAAATTGATTACCGTTTTGGACATCCCTAAAGTTAAACTGCCAAAATCGCTCAATGTGATCACAGGGACAGGTATTAGTTATACCCGTGCAGATGGGATAAACGTTATTTCAATTGCTTCGCTCGGGATATAAGTTCGCCTATTTTTTGTATATCTCCCGATTTACACTATCTTTGCCCCCTTAAATTAAAAACGTTACCAAATGAAAGTTTTAAAATTCGGCGGGACATCCGTAGGTTCCGTCAATAGTATTTTGAGTGTCAAAAAGATAGTAGAGGCGGTAGATGAGCCGGTAATCGTTGTAGTTTCAGCGCTCAGTGGGATAACAGACAAGCTGATAAACATGTCAGTAACAGCTTCAAAAGGGGATAGCTCCTATAAAAAAGAATTCTCGGAGATGGTCGCGCGTCATCTGGCGGTGATAAAAGGCGTCATTCCCAAGCAGAAACAGGCTTCGGTAACAAAAAAGATAACTGAAACGCTTGATGAATTGGAGAATATCTTTCGCGGCTTGTTTCTGATAAAAGATTTGTCTCAAAAAACGTCCGATACAATCGTCAGTTACGGCGAACGTATCTCGTCTGTCATCCTGGCAAATGTCATTAAAAATGCAAAACTGTACGATTCGCGTCAATTTATCAAAACACACAAACAATTCAACAAGCATGTCGTTGATTTCGGAAAGACTAATGAGCTGATATTAAATGCTTTCAACCCGATGCCTAATGTTGCGGTAGCGCCCGGTTTCATTTCTTCGAGTATGGACGACGGCGAAGTAACCAATTTAGGGCGTGGCGGCTCCGACTATACGGCCTCCGTGCTTGCGGCGGCGCTCAATGCCTCCATGCTCGAAATATGGACAGACGTCGATGGATTCATGACGGCCGACCCGCGTGTCATCAATTCGGCTTATGTCATCAACCACCTGACATTCACCGAAGCTATGGAGCTATGTAATTTCGGAGCGAAAGTAATTTATCCGCCAACCATTTACCCTGCATTTCACAAAAACATCCCCATCCGCGTATGTAATACGTTCAATCCGAAAGCGAAAGGAACACTTATCTCCAAGGAAGGCGGAAAATTGAATGTAAAAAACGCAAACAAAGCGATCATCAAAGGTATCTCTTCGATAAACGATACCTGCTTAGTTACCGTGCAAGGATTGGGCATGGTAGGCGTAATAGGTGTTAATCACCGGATATTCCGCACATTAGCGGAAAGTGGTATCAGCGTATTTATGGTATCGCAGGCCAGCTCGGAAAATAATACGACTTTCGCCGTAAAAAATGAAGTAGCGGATTTAGCCGTAGAAGTTCTTAATCGTGAATTTGCACCGGAGCGTTCTCGCGGCGAAATCGACGATATAGTCGCCGAAAAAAATCTCGCCACCATCGCCATTGTCGGTGAAAATATGAAACGTACTCCCGGCATCGCCGGTAAATTATTCGGTACGCTGGGACGCGCCGGTATAAGTGTGATTGCCTGTGCACAAGGGGCTTCCGAGACAAACATATCTTTCGTTATCAAACTGGATTTTCTACGTAAAGCGCTCAACTCTATCCATGATTCGTTTTTTCTCTCGGAATACAAGATGTTAAATTTATTTCTGATCGGCGTGGGAACAGTCGGCGGACACCTGTTGGAACAAATCAGGCAACAACAGAAAAAGCTGATGAAACAAAACGGAGTCAAACTGAATGTGGTCGGAATAGCCGACATCGATAAAATGCTGATGCGACGCGAAGGCCTTGACCTCCAGTCGTGTATACAAGACCTTAGAACTAACGGCATGGATACATCAACGGAAGCCATCAAAGATGAAATCCTCACGATGAATATCTTTAACTCCGTTTTCATCGATTGTACGGCAAGCGACGAGATAGCCGGACTGTACGAAATACTGCTGAATAACAGCATATCGGTAGTCGCCGCCAATAAAATAGCCGCCTCTTCGTCGTACAAAAACTATGCTTTACTGAAAGAGACGGCGCGTAAACGAGGCATAAAATTTCTATTTGAGACCAATGTAGGCGCCGGATTGCCTATCATCAATACAATGAATGACCTGATAAATAGCGGCGACCATATTTTTCGATTAGAAGCTGTACTGTCAGGTACATTGAACTTTATCTTTAATACAATCAGCGAAGAAATCCCTTTAAGTCAGGCGATTCGTATGGCGGTAGAGGCCAAATATGCAGAGCCTGACCCGCGTATCGACCTGAGCGGAATGGATGTGATTCGTAAATTGGTTATCCTCGCCCGCGAAGCCGGATGCGAAGTAGAACAAAGCGATGTAAAGACAAACCTGTTTATCCCTCAGAAGTATTTTGAAGGCTCTTTAGAAGATTTCTGGAAACACATACCCGAATTGGACGCAGGGTTTGAAGAGAAACGCAAAAAGCTCGCTGCCAAAGAGAAACGCCTGCGCTTTGTCGCAAGCATGCATAACGGAGCCTGCCAGGTCGGACTGATAGAGGTCAGTAACCGCCATCCTTTCTACGAACTCGAAGGCAGTAACAACATCATCATGATTTCTACCGAACGCTATCACGATTACCCGATGATTATCAAAGGATACGGCGCCGGCGCCGAAGTGACCGCCGCCGGCGTTTTCGCCGACATCATCTCCATCGCAAATATTAGGTAGTTTTCAGTTTTCAGGTAGTTTTCAGTTTTCAGGTAGTTTTCAGTTTTTTCAGTTGTTCATTAATCATTAATCATTAATCATTAATCATTAATAATTATCATTATCATGCTTTATTACAGTACGAACGGCCAGTCGCCTTTGACATGTTTAGAAGACGTTGTCATTAATGGGCTTGCGAGTGATAAGGGGCTTTATATGCCTGAATATATTCCGGTTATTGAGGAGGATGTGATTGCCGGGATGAAAAATATGTCTTTCAGGGAGATTGCTGACGTAGTGGCGCAGGCTTTTTTTGGTGATGACATGGATTCGCAGGAGCTGACGGACATTGTGTACGATACGTTGTCGTACGAAACGCCTGTTGTGCATGTTCGTGATAATATCTATACCCTTGAACTTTTTCATGGGCCTACCCTTGCGTTCAAGGATACAGGCGCGCGTTTTATGGCGCGGTTGTTGAGCTATTTTATACTTCGCAAAGGACTTGATAAGGAAGTGAATGTGTTAGTTGCAACGTCGGGCGATACCGGCGGGGCCGTTGCGAATGGGTTCCTGGGAGCGTCGGGTATCCATGTGTTTGTGCTTTATCCGAAAGGTAAAGTCAGTCAGATACAGGAATGTCAGTTCACTACGTTAGGTCATAATATTACGGCTCTTGAAATAGACGGGACTTTTGACGATTGCCAGGCATTAGTAAAAGCGGCATTTGTAGATGATGAACTGAATAATCGAATGATGCTGACATCAGCTAATTCTATCAATGTGGCAAGATTTCTGCCCCAAGCCTTCTACTACTTCAACGCGTATGCCCAATTAGACCGGCTTGGAAAAGCCGATGAGTTGGTGATATGCGTTCCAAGCGGCAACTTCGGTAACCTGACAGCCGGTCTTTTCGCTCACAAAATGGGGCTTCCTGTGAAGCTTTTCATAGCCGCAAATAACCGGAATGACATCTTTTACGAATACCTCAAAACGGGCGTTTTCAATCCGCGTCCGTCGGTCGAAACGTATGCCAATGCGATGGATGTCGGTAATCCGAGCAATTTTGCACGCATCCTCGACTTATTCGGGAACGACCACCAGCAAATCGCATCGCTTATTACGGGCTATCGTTATACTAACGAGCAAATTACAGCTACCATTCAAACGGTTTACAATTCCCGTCGATATTTGTTGGACCCGCATGGCGCCTGCGGCTATCAAGCGCTCGCCGACTACCGGCTGCATCCCAAAGAAACAGGGCTGTTTTTCGAAACGGCACACCCTGCCAAATTCAAAGAAACAGTTGACAGTCTTCTACAATCCAACATAGAGATACCCTCTAAGCTGCAGGAATTTATGAAAGGCGAAAAAAAGAGTATAGCGCTCGGCAAAGATTTTGAGGGATTCAAATCATTCTTATTAAAATGAATGAAGGTATCATAGAAAAGTTGAAAGTGCTGGCGAACTCGGCCAAGTATGATGTTTCGTGCGCTTCGAGCGGGACGGTACGAAGCAATCCAACGGGCGGGATCGGTAATACGGTAGGTGGCGTGGGCATTTGCCATAGTTTTACCGAAGATGGGCGTTGTATTTCGCTACTCAAAATCATGCTTACCAATTATTGTATCTATGATTGCGCTTATTGTATCAACCGGAAAAGTAACGATATTGAACGTTCGACGCTCAGTGTTAGCGAATTGGTTGAGTTAACCATCGAATTTTACCGGCGTAATTATATCGAGGGTTTATTCCTTAGCTCCGGGGTTGTTCGCAGTCCCGATTATACGATGGAGCGTATGGTTCGTGTCGTCAAAGACCTGCGTACGGTGCATCGCTTCAACGGATATATTCACATGAAAAGTATCCCCGGATGCAGTCGTGAGTTAATAACCGAAGGGGGGCTTTATGCCGACAGGATGAGCGTCAACCTTGAAATACCAACCGAAGCAAATCTGAAACTTCTCGCACCCGAAAAGGATTTCCAAAGTGTGTTTACCCCCATGAAATATATCCAGCAAGGGATGATGCAAAGCCTGGAAGACCGCCGCAAGTTTCGCCATGCCCCCCGCTTTGTTCCTGCCGGTCAAAGTACGCAAATGGTGATAGGCGCTTCGCCCGAATCCGATAAGGTGATACTGAATGTATCGTCCGAACTGTATCAACGTCCGGGCATGAAACGCGTCTATTATTCGGGGTTTATCCCTGTTAACTCCTACGACAAACGATTGCCTGCTGTCCGGCAAACGCCGCTTGTCAGGGAAAACCGGCTCTACCAGGCTGACTGGCTGCTGCGGTTTTATCAGTTTCGTGTCGACGAGATCGTTGACGACAGTTTCCCGAACCTTGAATTAGAGATAGACCCCAAATTAGCTTGGGCGCTTCGACATCCCGAATTTTTTCCCGTAGATGTGAATAAGGCGGATTATCCGACACTATTGCGCATACCCGGTCTCGGCGTCAAATCCGCCACACTGATACTGTCAGCGCGAAAATTCGGACGTCTCACCTCCGACCAACTGAAAAAAATAGGTGTCGTGATGAAAAAGGCGCATTATTTCATCACCTGCCGCGAATTGCCGATGAATACGGTTCAAGAAGCATCCCCCGAATACGTCCGTAAAATCCTGACCGAACCGAAAAAGAAAAAAATGAAAGCCGAAGCGCTTTGGGTCGGCGACCTGTTTGATTAATTTTCCTTTTCCCCCTATGACCCTTTTTTTTTACGACAAGACATTTGAAGGATTGCTGAGCGCTGTTTTTGATGCGTTCAGTATGAAAATATTTCCTGAAAAATTACTTCCGGATGGCGCTATTCCGCCCATGTTTACGGACATGACCCATACGGTTGCAAGCAATGAAGAGCATGCCAATCGCGTATGGCAGGGGCTGCAGGCGAAACTTCAGAAAAAAGCCTGTAATATGTTGACGCATGTATGGTTATCGGAACTGCAAGGGAGTGATGAACTGTTGTTTCGGTATATTTGTAAAACATTTGCTACTACGAAAATGATTCAGTACAATTTCGGCGACGCCGATGTGCTTGAGGTGCAAAGGATAGCCCGCAAAGTATCCCATGAAGCGCATTATCTCAAACAGTTTGTCCGTTTTCAGAAGGCTTCCGACGACATTTTTTTTGCGCCTGTACGACCGCAATTTAATGCTTTACCGTTAGCTATCCATCATTTCACCGACCGTTTTGCCGACCAGCAATGGGTGATCTACGACCTGCGCCGACAATACGGTTATTATTACGACCTGCATACTACACAGGAGATTACATTTACCGACGATGACCACTTGCTTAGCGGTAAATTAGACGAAGCGCTGATGGCGGCAGACGAAAAACTTTTTCAGGATTTATGGAAAAGTTATTTCAAAGCGCTGGCTATCAAAGAACGAATCAACCCCCGCCTGCACAAAAAAAACATGCCCGTACGCTTCTGGCAATACCTCACCGAAAAACATTAATAAGAAAAAGATAAATTAATTGAAGAATTGCAACGACAGGTAGACCGGAAAAAATGATTCAAGGATATATCCTTGAACAAATTATCTGTTTCTCCATTCCGTTATCTGACGTTCGGAATCGTCAATAGCCAGACCGATACAGATAGCATTGGGAAAGGGTTTTGCGTAATTGTTATCTTCAATTTGCCGGAACGCTTCTTTGGCTTTTGTGGCCGGGTCATCGCCCTTATCCCTGTAGGCTACCTTGATTTCGATCACCCAGGCGACGCCGCTGTGTAAAATCACCAGATCGGCTCGTCCCATATTGGTATGGACCTCCGGATTGACCTCTACGCCGCAACCATACAGTAAGGAAAGGATGGAGGATCGGTAAAGCCATTCCTGCGCAGGCAGTTTGAACTCGTCAAACAGGACGTTCTGTTGAATGGCTTTGGTGTAATCATCGTAAGGTATGCGTGCCAGCAAGCGATTAAAGACAAGCATCAACTTTTGGACGTCTTTTTCTTTCAAGGCAATCAGCAGCGCGTTCTGAAAATTTTCAAAAGCATTCACTGTGACAATATTTTGTGTGAACAGTTTCGACATCGAAAGAAGTACCTCCGTATTGGGATAATCCAAGGACAGCTGGTTGGTCGTCCCCGGACGTAATGTCAGATAGCCGCATTGATACAAAAAACCGCATGGAGGCGTCGTATCCATGTCACCCGGATTGTTGGCAAAATCACCTGAAATCGGATAATGGTGAAATTGTTCTACCGTCAAATGTCTGTTTTTTAAATATTCTGCAATCATTTTTGACCTGCCTGTATCTATCCAGTAGTTATACCATTTTTTCCTTGCCAAAAAAGAAAGTGTTGAATAGGGATTGTAAAGCCTTGCTTTTGTTTCATCATCAAAAGTAAAACCATTGTAATAGTCCCTCATCCTATTGATTAATTCTTCCGTTGTAATATTCATGTAATTAGCCGTTTCAGCGAGATAATCGGGAAAATATCGAATGACTTCTTCTTCGGTATAACCGCAAATTTCCGCATATTCAGGCATTAACGAAATGTCTAATGGCGTATTAAGGGTAGAGAATACGCCGAATTTGGCAAATTTGGATATGCCTGTGATGAACGTGAAACGGATGTATTCGTCATTGGCCTTGATTTGTACATAGTAATTTCTCAACACATCACGCACTTTTTCGGCCATGACGGTGTCGTTGACGAAATCGGTATAGGGCTTGTCGTACTCATCAATCAAGATGACGACTTTTTGACTATATTTATTTGCTGTATAGATAATTAGTTTTCTTAACATATCACTTTCAGACAAATCTGGGGGAAGTTCAACCTCCAATTTGTCTGCTATTTCCAGGGTGATCTGTTTGATGGAATTTTTTAACGCATCTATTCCGTAATAAGTATTTACCTTACTCATATCCAACCGGATAACCGGGCTTGGCTCAAAATCGGGCCGATTGAGGAACTCCTCCGCGTAAAGTCCTTTGAACAGATGTTTTTTGCCCGAAAACAGCGCGTCGAAGGTGGTTACGGTAAGCGATTTCCCAAACCTGCGGGGGCGGGCAAGAAAACAAATATCAACCTTGTCAATCAAATCGACAAGGTATTTGGTTTTGTCTACATATACGCCATTCCTTTCGCGCAACTTTTCAAATGTCTGTATGCCTACCGGTAATATTAATCTTTTGTTGTCCATAAAGGGGGGCTATTAGATGGCAAAAAAAGATTCGAGTTCGCGTAATGTGTTTTCGTTGGTTTGCAGGTCGTGGACGGCAATCCCTTTATGCAGGGCGACAATGCGGGAGCATACTTCGGTGACATGCATCAGGTCATGGCTTGAAATCAACATGGTAGTACCCGACTTCTCGTTCATTTCTAATAACATCCGTCGAAGTCTGAGTTGAGAACTCGGATCAAGGTTGGTAAACGGCTCGTCCAAAATCAATATTTCGGGGTTACCCATCATTGCTGCTGCTATCCCGATTTTTTTCTGGTTACCTTTCGAGAAATCACGGATGTATTTTTTCTTTCCGATAATTTCGTCGTTGAAAAAAGCGACCAT
>Ga0099364_10003321_pt1 | contig 24959 bp, 14 predicted proteins | sample TergutTh196P3_FD_73070 | JGI IMG/M metagenome (GOLD analysis project Ga0099364, IMG submission 73070) | Microcerotermes parvus P3 segment gut microbial communities from Pointe-Noire, Republic of the Congo - Th196 P3 | ecosystem: Host-associated > Arthropoda: Insects > Digestive system > Gut ...
ATGCCAGCAACTCGTCGGATTCCCAGGAATTGCGCCAGATGGAAAGCCGGTCAATCTCGGCAACTTCGGCAATCGACAGTACGCCTGCCGTGATGTTTTCCACAAAGGTATCTTCACTGCGTGAAACGAAAGTGACGGAGGCGTCATTGAGCGTATCCATCATCAGTCCGCGACATTCAAGTTGTTCCTCCGCTTGCTTTTGTTCCGTAATGTCTTCGATAACGGCAAGGGAGGCGGGCTTCCCCTTATAGTCGATATTGCACGAAGTTATCCGCACTGTGATTGGTGTGCCATGTAACTTAAAATACTGAAGTTCCATGGAGGTTTTGTCGGTGGAAAAAAACTCACTCACCATATCGAGGGAGGTTCTGCCGTTTGGTTGTCTTTCCGGCATAAAGTCCAGTGGAGTTTTTCCTGCCAAATCCTTTTCAAAATCCTCGCATCCGAAAATGTCCATTGCCGCCTTGTTGACATAGACCAATTCTTTGCTTTCCAGACAGACGATACTCACTCCAACGGGCATTGAGTCGAGGATACACGTCAAATTTTCGTTCATCTCGACGATTTGCTTTGCCATTCGTCTTTGTTCGGTAACGTCCTTCCAAACGCCTGCTTCTCGGAGCGGCGTTCCGTCGTCGGCTCTTTGCGTTGCTCCGAATGCGAGAAAATGCCTGTACTGCCCGTCTTTGTGTCTGACACGGAATTCGAGTTCGCACGCATCATTACTGGAGCGGTCGAGAATGTGTTCGATGCACGTATTCACCGCTCGATCTTTGTCTTCGGGATGGAGCCGGTCGATCCAACTGGCAAAGACGTCAGGAAAATCGTTTTCGTCGTTAAAGCCGAGAGCGCGGCGTAATTCCGGGGACCATCGGATTTGGTTTTGGGGATTCAACGGGTCGCCGTCCACAACGTCCATATTCCACATCAACATGCCCATCGACTTGCATGTAAGTTTGTACGTCATCATCTCGTACATACATGCCGTTTGTTTTTCTTTGAAAATCCGGTGCAACAGGAAAACGGTTTCCGCTTCCTCTTTGGACAGGTTGTCGGTGCCAAGGGTGAAATGGGAATCTCCGTCTTCCATACTCTTGACGAGGCGTTTCAACTCGTCAAGCAATCCTCTATTGTCGGCGGCATTGGGATTTGGCATTCTGTATTCTCCTTTGTCCGCCATTATCGCGTTGGAGTTGCCGATTGTCAACTCGCGGCGTCAATTAACAGATCGGTTGCCGACCTTGCAAACCTACCTTTCCTTGGTTAATCGACGATTTGCAGGTTATCCCGATGCACGACTTCGGCGTAGACGGTCGAACCGAGGATTTCGCGGATTTCGTTCGTCTTTTTGCCGCGAATCAGGAGGACGTCTTTGAGTCCATAGTTCGTCAAACCGCGGGCGATTTCGTTGTCCGATCTGTCAACGAGAGAAACAAGGCCGCCTTTCTCGAAGACTCCGTGGGCATCGACAATGCCGATTGGGAGCAAACTCTTGCCGCCTTCCCGCACGGCAACAACGGCGCCGTCGTCGAGTATCAAGCGGCCTTCAGGCCGTACAGCGAAGCCGATCCAGCGCTTGCGAGCCGAAAGATGGGCGTCTTGAGTCAGAAAAAGCGTACCGACTTCCTGACCGTCGAACAGGGCGGCCAGCGTATCGGGCTTGTCGCCGTTCGCAATGATAACGTTGCCGCCGGAGCCGGTAATCATTTTGACCGCTTTGAGTTTGCTCGACATACCGCCTTTGCTGCGCCCGGAGCGTTTTTCGGCGACCATTTTCATTAAATCCGGCGACCACTGCTTGACGACGGAAACGAGTTTCGCCTCCGGATCGGCAGGATCGCGGTCAAAAAGGCCGTCAACGTCCGTCAGCAGAATGAGCAGCGGCGATTCAAAGAGATTCGCAACCAGCGCTGCCAAGCGGTCGTTGTCGCCGAAGGTCGTGTGCAACTCGCTGACGCTGACGGTATCGTTTTCGTTGATGATCGGCAAGGTGCCGTAATCAAACAGTGCGTGGAGCGTATTCCGGGCGTTCAAATAGCGTTTTCGATTGGAGAGATCGTCCGCTGTGAGGAGAATCTGTGCCGGATGTACGCTGAATTGGGCGAGATAGCGTTGATAGGTTTCGATCAATTTGCCTTGTCCGATGGCGGCGACGGCTTGGAGTTGGGCGAGTTCAACGGGCCGTTCGGTGAGTTGGAGACATCCCATTCCGGAGCCGACGGCGCCGGAACTGACGAGGACGACTTTCTTTTTTCGGACGATCATTCCGCAGAGGTCTTCCGTCAATCGGGCGATTCGTTCCTCGTTAATCAGACCGTCTGCACGGGTCAGTACGTTCGTACCGACCTTCACGACGATCACGTCGGCGGTCTTCAGGATTTCGTCACGTAGAATGGAACGCATCATTATTTAACCGATACTTCGAATATACCAGACCGCAAAAAGACGGCAAGCAAAGGGAATCGAGGAAACAAAATAGGGGCTGGCGGCATCCCTGTTTCTTTTCCTTTCGCTTCCGGCTAGAATGTTTTCCTCCGTGAACTGTACCGTAGCACGTCAATGAACAAATTTCCGCCGCCTGCTTTGCTTCGCCAAGTGATGGTATTCCTATTGATTCCGACCGTTTTGTTGCCGGTCGGAATCGCGTTGCTGTTCGTTTTTGCGCGATTTTTTGCGATTTCCGGCGATTCCATTTCGGCAACTATCCTCGACGCAACGGCCCTCGGCTTCGCCGTCCTCTGGCTTCTCGGCCTCGTCGCCCTGCTGATCGCCGTGGTCCTCGCAGTGCTCCAAAATCCTTCCCAAGAAGATGAAGGCGACAGCGGTTAGCGCACAATATCCCCCTTTCACGGATAGCCCCATTCCGGCGGATAAAAATCGAGACCGATCTGTTCGATGGAGCCGTTGGTCGGACCCGTATTACCGACGATCATGATCTCGTTTTCCGCACCGAATTTTATGTACGGCGTAATGTTCACATGGGTGCTTGTCCCAATATTGTGGTGATGCCGCCGGACATAGCGTCCGTTCACGATAACGCCGTTCGTCGAACCGCTGGAAACGAGACGGAAACAAACCGTTGTGCCGCGCAACTCTTCGCCGACTTCGACCGTTCGGCGAGCAACGAGTGTGTCCCGCCACGGTCCCGGCAACGCAACCGGTTCGCCCCAATTCAGACCGTCCTTCGACGGCGTCCACGTACCAGCCAAGTCGATGGCACGCTTCGGTTTTGGAATCGACGACAACCATACGTTGCCGCGCAAACCGGGAAGGGTACCTTCGCCGAATATTTCGAGTGCCAACACGTAGGACTTGCCCGGTTCGACCGTTGCCGTAATCCGGCGGTACAAGCCGTCGCGCGATCCCGGTTCCGGATTCAGAATCATTTGCCCGTCAAGCCAAACGGCAAGCCGCCCCTGTGCGATGTTCGCAAAGAAACTCTTGATGTACAGATCAATCTCGGCGTCCTTCCATTCGGCAGGAACGGTCAGCGTGCGCCGCATTCGCAGACGCCGGGTGCTTTGTTCCTCCGGCGTGATCCAGACATCGACTTTGCCGTCCGTCCAAGCGGAAGCGTCGAAATCCGATGCCGTCCACGCAACGTCTTCCTTCGCCAAAGCCGGTGTGCCGGTCTGCGAAAAATCAATCCGTGTGCCGTCGGGAGCGGTATCGGAAACGTACTGGATTTTCCAGCCTTCGGAAAGGTCGACCGTCCAATGTTCCTTCGGCGGTTCCGGCTTGCTTACCTCGGCTGTTGCCGTGCGGCCGCCGCGCCACCAATTGCGTTGCAGTTCAAACCACCGGGCGGGAGCGTCGAGGATTTCACCGCGCGGACTCATATACAGGACGGTTTCCTGCGGCGCGAGATCGAGTTTCCGCACGGTTTTTCCGTCTTCCGATGTCGTTTCGACCGGTTTGCCGGTCTTCACGTCGAGCAGTTGCTCCACCGGTTTGTCGATACGCAGCGCAATGTTTTTCCGCTCCTGATCGCGGTCGTTCCACAGAACCCAAAGGTCGTACAAGCCGTTGTTCGACACGTTATGCCGGAGCAATGCTCCGCCTTCGGCTTTCCCCGGCTGCCCACGCAAACCGGCCCAAGCGAAAAGTTGCCGGAGCATTTTGGCGTTGGCATCCCGATTGCCCTGCCAGGCGTTTTGACCGAGATGACGCAAGCCGAGATGAATGACCTTTCCCTTGCCGAGCGGTCGGATGCCTGCCGCGACCGTTCCGTCTTCCCAAAGGATCAAATCACGACATTCGGGAGCGGTCTTTTTCAAACTCAAACCATGCGCCCGGAGATCGTTTCCCGTCCACTCGGCTTCCTTGAAAACGTCCTGTTCCGGCGTGAACCGGATCGTTCGGGTCGCAACCGGGTCGCCGTTCGGCTGGAGCGGATCAATTGACAGAATTTCGTAGCCGGTCAGTGCGGAGATCGGCCAGGAGTTCGGTTCCTCCGGCGTGTGCCGTCCCGATTGAACGTAAGCGACGAAAATACCGCCTTCGCGCACCCATTCTTCGATTTCCTTCACCCGCTGGGCGTCCATAATCGACGTGTTCGTGTCGAGGATCAATTTGTAAGGTTTTGCGTTTCCACGGGCGAAGTCGTGATCGGCAATGGCGTCCATCGGATAGTCGGGAAGAAGGGCTTCGTTCACCCGCCATATCCAGTACCCGGAGCCGAGATTTGCGTTCACATCGAATCCCCACGGGAATTCAACAAGATTTAGTACCCGGACGGAAAACAGAAAGGCCGCGTCCGCTTTCGGAACGTGCATTCGTCCCATCGCGGAAAGATGCGGACGGTACTCTTCCAAATGTTTCCGCATTCCTTCGTCCCATAAAATGCTCCCAGCGTGGATAAAATAATGGATCGCATTGACGCCTTCCGTCAGATAATAGCCGAGCATTCGCTTGAAGTCCTCCAGATTCGCCGCCGGACCGCCGGGTTCGAGCGAAAACGGCAAGTCGGCACCGCGCATCATCATTGGGAGCGGTTCCGCCCACGTTGCCGCCATGTATCCGGTGTTGTGGAAGCGTCCGCCGTAGTCTTCGGCGAGGGCTTTCATATCGGACATAAATCCATCGGGAGACATCAACACGATTCCGCGTTCCTTGTCGTACCGACGAATCATTTCCAAACCGCGTCGGCACATTTCGATGCGGGTATGTCGCCGCCAATCGGAGAAATCGACCCACTGGGCGTTCTTTTCCTTGCCGAGGAACGGATATTGGCGCGGTTCCTCCGGCGAAAGATAGACCTTGTAACCGAGGAAACCTTGCGGCAAACGCAGAGCGATCACGTTTTTGCCCGGCTTGATAACGCCGCTTGCTTCGGGCGCAAACCAATGATGCCGCGGATGCCGAACCGGTTCGTCGCCGATTTTCGTACCATTGACCCACGCTTGGACGGAATACCACCAAGCGTTGTTGACGTCCCAAACATAAAGCCAAACCTTCGGATGCTTTTTCAGCCATTCTTCGGGAACATCAATGGTTTGTCGGAACACTGCCGGAGCGCGGCGGGTGAACTTGCCGAGTTCGTGCCCCGGTGCCCGCAGGGCAGGCCACGCCGAATCGTCAAAGGTTTCGGCGAACCATTCCTCCGGTGCCAGCGAACCAACAATGTTGCCGGAAGACGGTTGCGGTGCATCCGCTGGACGGTTTGGTTCGTAGGCGACTTTCCAATCGCCTTTCAAGTCGATCATCTCGTCGCATCCGCCGATGAGCGAAGAGAGTTCAGGAACCCGAACCTCGTCCCACGAACGGATGGCACCGGGCCGTCCGTACCAACGCGCGGAGAGTTTTTCCGGCGTTTCGTATCGGTCTTTCAGGAAGGCACGGTAGTTTTCGTCCGCAATGGGACCGTATTCGGTAAAAATATCGTAATCACCGTGCTTGAGTTCGCCGTGCGGTTCCAGAAAATCGATAACGCTTTCCTCTTTCGAGTATTGCTGGACAACTTTTGCCAGCGTGTTGAGTTCCCAGTCTTTGGCCGTCGTTGCGTTCCAGGAAATTTGGCCGGTGCCGCCGTGGTGCGGTTCGCCGACGGAGTGATAGGAACCGAGATAATCGGGCATATACTGTTGGGTTTGTTCACGGTATCGATTGGCGATCCACGGTGCGGAGTTGCCCATTGTGTTGATGACCACCGGCAGTTTGCGATTCGCGGCGGCACGGAATCCCCAGTTCCACCACGTTTCGTTCGTCATTCCGCGTGCCGTGTCCGCATCGTGCAGCGGCGACCAAAAGATGAATCCCAAGCGGTCGAACTCCGCTGCGTGATCGAACTCGGTCTTGATCGGATCGTAGTCGGCCCACTTGGTACCTCTGGGACACTCCCACGGTCGATAGTAGTACCGAAACGCAAACTTGTCCCAGGAATCAAGGAGCATCGGTACCTCGACTTCGGGTTTGAATGCCGTATTTGGCCTTTCGATGGCCTTTTGTGTCAAATCCCCGAGCAATTGTTTCTTCTCATGGGTACTTTGAATGACAACATAGTTTTCCCATCGCCAAGCGGCAATGTAACCTTGGCCATCGATCTCGAAGGCGGGAAAACCATCGATTTCGATTTCCTTCACGCCGCCGAATAGTTGCAAATCGCTCACGTACTTTGCGTGGACGACTTTGGCCCGCTCGACATCTTCACATTGGATCATGAGTGCCGTGTGTTCCGCTTCACGTTTCAATATGGCTTGCAATCGTCCGTATCCGCGCAGGTCCCGTTCGGGATAGCTGGCAACTCGTTCTTGAGCCCACAGAGAAAAAGCCGAGAGCAATAGCCCAACGGACAGCACGGCACCGAGTACCGAGCAAAGATTCGATTTTCGCATAATGATTTTTGGTTGGGGGGGATTTACGAAACAAAAAATCGTCGGACAAGTTCAAAAACGTCGACATCGCGCCATTCGGTTCGCTCGGCGACCAATGCTGTGTCGCTACATGCCAACAGCGTTTTCTGCGAGGCGTCACGCACCGGTGCTCCGTGGGAACCGCGAATCAGCGCGGCGTCCAGCGGAACGGACATCGTTTCCCGATTGAAAAACAACTCCACCGGATCATATCCCGGCTTGCGGTGGATGTCAACCGTTCCGGCGTAAGACGGTGCCTTGGCGTCATCGTTCCAAAAATAATATGCTTGCCAACTGTCCGGCTTGGAAATCAGTACGATTTGTCCGCTCCGGGGATGATCGAGTCCGTACTTTGCCGTTTCGGGACCGACAAGCACTTCGTCGATGCCGTTTTCCCGGCGGAACCGCTCCGCAACCTTGGCAATCAGCAATGGATCGGCATCGTTAAAGAAAACGTGCGAAAATTGGTGGTCGCAAAGAGCAAAGGCACGGCTCTTTGCAGGATCAAGGTATTCGCGGCCATCCCGTTCGTCGAGGTGAAGCGTTCCGAGTTCCCGCAAAATCCGATTCGGATAAATGACGGAGTTCACATCAGTCATTGCGTATTCGCCGACGACAAGCCAGGTCGGTTCTGCACCGTAAGCCGTTGTCAAACCGCTTCGCAACTCGGCGAGCAGCGTGTCGAGTTCCGCAAGATCACCTTGCAGTTGCGGAGCGTTTGCCCCGAATTTTTGCGGCGTGTAATCCAGTCGGGGAATATAAAGGAACAGAAAATCCGGCAGGAAATTCTCCACGCCGACGACGGCGGTGTCCGTGATCCATTTCGACGCCGGTAGTCCCGCCAGCGGTCCCCAATAATGTTTGACAGGAAAGTGTCCGAACCGGTCCCGCAGTTCGCCGTAAAAGAGGTACGGCTTTGTGTAACACCAAAGCGATTCGCTGCCGTCCTGATTGTGAATCGGGGCGAAGTTGCAAACGTGATCCGCTCCGCAATACTTGCTCATCAGAGCGAACCAGACGGCGGTTTTCAGGCCGTTTTCCGTTTGGAGAATGTCCCAGATTTGCGGCGACAGGACGGCGGCGTTCGGCATCGTCCACATTTCGACGGATGCTTCTGCGAGTTCTGCGACCGCAGGTCGCAGTTCCTGTGGCGATACGATGGGGGGGCAGTACAGTCCGTTGGCGACGATTCCGTGTTGGTTCGGCAGCGCACCGGTCGTCAGGTTCGATTGCACCGGACACGTTACGGCGGGAAAACTCGGAATCAGTGTCGCAACGTTCCCTGAAGCCGTCATTGCTTGGAGCGTCGGCAAACTCGAAAGATCCGCCGGACGAAGACCGGGAATCGACAATAACACAAGGCGTTTCATGGAAGGAAAAGGAAATAAGGGAAAACTGGACTATGCCCAATTATCGCCCCCTTGTACCTCCCGTAAAAGGGGGGTAGAATGACAGTGTGTCGTTTTTTGCGAGAACCGAAGTAAACTGCCTCACTCTGCGTGGAAGCGGAAAACCTTTTCCTCACCGTTACGGACGACGGCAACCGTGAGCGGATCGCCGAATTGCACTTCGTCGAGTATCTTTTGGATCTGCTCCGCAGAACGTTTCGCACCATTAAAACGGATGATGGCGTCGCCCTTTTGCAATCCACTCCGAAAAGCCGAGCCGTTGGGATTGACACCATCGACAACGAGTACGTCGTCTTCCCGCCGGACAACAAGACCTGCCGATGCCTTAAATGTGGCGGTTATATCAACAAGAAGAACATCAACGTTCATGCCGCCATAGTCATTGCAGTGGTAGTTCCAAGCAATAAATTCGACATCTTGAAGCATCTCTTTCGGCAATTGGAATTCCCTTTGTATAAGTTGATCTGCATCGACATCGTCTTGTCCTATGCCGATAGAGTCTTGTCCTGGAATATTGTAGAATCCGATTCCCATCAAACGTCCTTCCGCATACGCGGTCGAATACACAATACCACCCCGCTTCGTCGTCTTTGCGTAGCAAAATACCGAATCTAAAGCGATAGACGGTAATTTCTTCTCATTCGCGACGACTTCGATATAAACACGTATCGGCAAAGTAAGGTTGCCTATTTCCACGAAGGGCCGACCTCCCTGGGATTGATGCACATCGTGTTCCTCGTTGTCTATTTCCGTGCGGGACCAATCACCGAAGATGTGTGCCAATACCTTGCGTTGGTGATCGACCTTGGCTTTATTCATCCGCCAGTTCCATTTATTGTTCTTCCAGGTTTCTTCCGGGTCAGTATCACGGAAATCGAAAAAGACTCGTCCACCGCCATTTTTGCCGCGAAATGCCTGAGCCTTCGGAAACGCCGAAAAAGGAAATTGTTCGCCTTGGAATTTTAACGTGTAAGGGTCCGTTGACATTCCGAGTGTTGTAGTGAAGCGTACTTGACCGTTAGAATCGATCTCCTGCATCATCCGGAGTACCGGCGTTGCCGGAGCGGCAATCCTAACCAGTATCGTTTCGGATAGTTCCGTTTCATCTGGAATCTTTTCATCGGCACCCGCCGTTTTAACGATCTGGGATTGCACCGGCGGTTCGAAAGAGTTGACCGTAGCAACCTCCGGCTTCGATGGTCCACCTGAGAAAAAGCCGAAGAGTCCAAGGAGAACGGCCAGAACGGCAATGGCACCGACGCCGATGAACCAAGCGTTTGTTTGGCGTCTTGGTTTTGTCGGCCGTGATGTTACAGTAATCGATGGCACCCAAACCGGCGGCGATGTAATTCCCGTTACTTGATCCGGCGGCAAATTTTGAACGACGCTTAGCGGTATATCGCCTTCGGCTTTCGGTTTCGTCGCCATTGCCTTGACAAAGGCTTTGCAATTTTCGTAACGATCTTCCCTTTTCTTCGACAATGCTTTGAGCAGTGCGGCGTTGACGTGTTCCGGCAGTCCTTTGATCGGTTCCGGCGGCTCGTTCAAAACGCAAGTTCGCAAAACATCGGCGTCACCTGAAGAAAAAGGAACTCGTCCGGAAAAGAGTTGATAGGCCGTTACAGCAAGAGCGTACTGATCGGTTCTCGCATCCTGCATGCGGCCCCGCCATTGTTCCGGTGCCATATAAGACCGCGTTCCGGATGCCTGCGTGAAAACAACGCCGGTGTATTGCGCCATACTCTCCCGGATTTCCTCTGCCAAGCCGAAGTCGATGATCTGTACGCCGTCCGATTTGCCGATCATCACGTTTTGCGGCTTGATGTCGCGGTGGATCACCTTCTTTTCGTGCGCATAATCGAGTCCCTTCGCAATGGCCCAGAGAATCTGTACGGCATCCCCAAAGGACATTTTGCCCTGTTTTTTGATCTGTCGCTGTACGTACTCATTCAACGGTGCTCCATCAATGAACTTCATCACAAGATACAGTCCATGAGCCGGATCGGTGAACAAACCATAAACGGGACAAATATGCTGATGCTGGAGTGCATGAACTTTTTTGAAGGAATCACGTACAGAATCGATTGCTTCCTTGATGTGCTGAATTTCTTTTGGTACGAATTTGAGGACAACGAATCGTTCGGCGGTCAGATCGTAGGCTTTCCATGCTTCTCCCATTCCGCCGCGTCCGAGTATATTTTCGAGACGAAAATTGCCGCTGAGAGTGCTTCCGGCCGTGAATCCTTCCGTCTTTGGATGGCTGGGAGCGGCGTAGAGTTCCGTTGCATTCGGATCGGGAGGCGGTCGAAGTTCCGTCTCGGCAACGGCAGGAGGGAAAGTCGGATCGACGGACATGTGCTTTGGATGTTGATGAAACAAGAGCAAGCGAAAAAACAAGGCGTCACTGACCGCCTCTTTAGGCTGGTACGACCATACAAGTAATCACAGGACACCTGTGTTGCTTTGTATTTCAAGGTGCTGGATTGAATGCGGTAATTCGAAGTAACGCTCGAATCCGATTTTCTATTGCTTTTCGATACGCGGTCTCCGTTCGGTTAATGAGTTAAGGGCAAAGAACATCCCCACCCGCCAAGAGTCTAGCAAAAGGCGTTTCCCAAGACAACAGGGGGCGGAAGTTTTCTGTTTGAATCGCCACTCAAACTTATTGGCAGGTTTTACCCGCAAGTTTCGCTACGCGACACTTGCGGCTCTTGGACCTTACGTTTGCCCCGCTCCAGCGCGGCGGGGGCCGCCGCAGTTAACGGGACGGAATATAATCCATTGGCGACGATTCCATGCCGGTTCGGCAGTTCCCCGGTCGTCAGGTTTGATTGCACCGGACACGTTACGGCGGGAAAACTTGGAATCAGTGTTGCAACGTTCCCTGAAGCCGTCATTGCTTGGAGCGTTGGCAAACTCGAAAGGTCCGCCGGACGCAGACCGGGAATCGATAATAACACAAGGCGTTTCGTGAAAGGAAAAGGAAATAAGGGAAAACTGAACTATGCCGAATTATCGCCCCCTTGTACCTCCCGTAAAAGGGGGTAGAACGACGATGCGTTGTTTTTTTGAGCCCCAGAGCAAGTTGACTTGTGGTCCAGCGCAAGAACCGGGCGGCGTTAGCCTCCGGTTTGCGAAAATTGCTAAACTTATCGGTCACGATGTTTCCCCTTCTATCGAAGGCATCTTGAAATAATCGTAAATTTCGAGTTGGGCGTTGCGTTTTTTTTCTCCCTTGGCCCGTTTGCGTGGTGCATTCGGTAAATCGAAGCTGATTCGCCGCGCCTTGACGTTGTCCGCCAATTGGATTTGTAGCATGTCCCAAAGCTGTTTCTGAATGTCAAGACTCTTGATCGGTACCGTGACCTCGAACCTGTGGTCGAAGTTCCGTTGCATCCAGTCTGCGGAGCCGACGTGGTATTCCGGTTTATCGTCGTTACAAAAAACGACGATTCGTGAATGTTCGAGGAAACGATCCACAATGCGAATGGCGTGAATGTTTTCGCTGATCTCCGGCAATTGGGGAATAAGCGTACAAATTCCACGGACGATCAGGTTGATTTTGACACCCGCTTGGCTCGCTTCGTAAAGTTTGCCGACGATCCGCTTGTCGACGAGGTTGTTCAATTTGACGATTATCCACGCTGGTTTTCCCTTTTTCGCGTTGCGGATTTCACGGTCGATGCGTTTCATGAAAAAATTCCGCGTACTGAACGGTGATACCACGATGTTTTCGAAGTCCGGCAGATGATAGCGCCGGTCGTCGAGCAGATGGAACAGTTTGTTGATATCGGAGGTGATTCCCTTGTCGGCGGTGAGCAGATGTTCGTCTGCGTAAATCCGGGTTGTGTTTTCGTTCGGATTTCCGGTTCCAATCGCGGCATAATAAACATTCTCGTTATGTTCCTTGCGCCGGATCAAAATCAGCTTGGCATGAACCTTCATACCGGGAATGCCGGGGATGACTTTAATTCCCTCATCCTGCATTCGTGCGGCCCATGAAATGTTCGCCTCCTCATCGAAGCGCGCCTGGAACTCGACGAAGACGATGACTTCTTTTCCGTTGCGCGCGGCGTTGATAAGGGCGTTGACGACGTTCGAATGTTTGGCGGCGCGGTAGATCGTCATCTTGATTGCCCGAACCGCCGGATCAATCGAGGCTTCCCGCAGCAGGTCGATGATGTACTGAAACGGTTGGTACGGATAATGCAGCATGACGTCCTTCTTGCGGATGACATCAAGCATTCCGACGCCGGATGGGAAATCGACGACCTCATGGGGCGGCAACGGGTAGTACATCAGTTTTTTCGAACCGATGTTGCGTGGAAAACTCATCAAGTCCTTCGAGTTGTGATACCGTCCGCCCTTTTCCAAAGAATCTCGTTTTTTGATGCCGAATTTTTTCATAATACTCGACAGAACAGCGTACGGAATTTCCGCATCGTAGACGAAGCGGACCGTTTCGCCATATTTTCGCGACTTGATTCCTTCACTGATCGTCTCGAGAAAGCTCTTTGAAATGTCGATGTCGATGTCGAGTTCCGCGTCCCGGGTGAACTTGATCGTGTACGCATTGTACTTGACGAAGCCGAATACGGAAAAGATTTCCGACAGACAATAGCGGATCACGTCTTCGAGGAACATCACATAATGCTGCTTGTTTTCGTCTTGCGGCAACACGAAAAAACGCGGCAGATGCCGTGTCGGAATCTCAATAAGTGCAAGATTTTCCGCCGTCGGATTGTGTCGGTGCGTCAAATCGACCAACAGGTAGATCGAATTATCGTGCAGATTCGAGAAGTTTTTGAACCGGTCGAGCATGATCGGGAACAAATACTGTCGGACCGTGTCCCGAAAATAGGCTTGGACGTGTTTTCCCTGTTCCGGCGTCAGCTGCGTTTCGTCGACGAAGAAAATGTTTTCCTTTTCGAGTTCTCCCTTGATTTTCTCGAAAATTTCGTCAAATTTCCGGCGGTGCGCAGTTACCTTTTTGTGGACCGCCCGGAGAACCTTTTCCGGATTGAAGTCGAGATCAATATCCTCCATGTCCTCGACATCCCGTTTCAAATTGACGATGCGCTTGTACAACGCAATTCGCACCCGATAGAACTCGTCCATGTTATTGGAAAAAATGCCAAGAAAGACGAGCCGCTCCAGCAACGGAACGGTTGGATCATCCGCTTCGAGCAAGACCCGTTCGTTGAAGTTCAACCAGCTCAGCTCGCGGTTGATGAGTCGCGGCGATTTATTCGAATTGTGTGACATGTTTGTTGTTGGAGTGAGTGTCAAATGAGTGGCTGACACTCCAGCTTTTCACATTATTTCTTCAAACAACAAGCCTTGTATTTTTTACCACTTCCGCAGGGACACGGTTCGTTGCGTCCGACCCGTGGGCTGCGGTTGCGGATTGGTTCCAACTTTTTGTCGCCGCCCGATGCGTCAGCCGTCGCACTCTGTTCCCGTGCGAAATCGCTGACCGTCGATGTCGACTCCGCGTGAGTCGCCGAAGTCTCCTTCCACGTCGAACTGACGAAGCCGGGATCCAACTGCTCCATCCGGAAAATCAAATCCGTTACACGGGAATAAATACTGTTCCACATATCGCCGAAGATGCGCATTCCCTCACGCTTGAACTCAACCTTCGGATCGACCTGGGCATAACCCCGCAACCCAATACTCGAACGCAAATGGTCCATCACCAACAAATGATCCTTCCAAATCGTATCCAATATCTGTAGCACCAATGACCGTTCCATTCCGCGCATTTCGCCGTTGAAGCGGTCTTCGACCCGTGAATTCATCCGATCCTCGATTTCCGCAACGTCCCAACTCATTATTTTTTCGGGAGTTACGTTTGCTGAAAAGCTTTCGTTCGCCCAATCACAGAACTCCAAAAGCTGTTCGTCATCGCGTAACGATAATTTTTTCGTTTCGGTCTCTTTTACCGCCGCCGACCGGCTCGTTGCGTATTTGCCCGTGTACTTTGTCGACTGTCTCGTCATGCTACGTGCCGCAAACTTCGATCCCGTCGTCACCTTGTCGGATTCCTGTTTCGCTATTTCCTCTGCGGCCTTGCGTCGAATATCCTCAGGGTCCCAATCATTGGCTCGAAACAGTTCGTCCAATCTATTGCGCAAATCTTCATACGTCTCCGCTGACTTTTCGGATGTTTTCCGGCTTTGGGCGAACATCACATCTTCGATTTCGTGCCGCTGTTTGCTCTTGAGGTCTTCCAGCGACAACTCGACGTTGAACCGCGACTTCGCCCAGTCGACGAGTCCTTCCCGGTCATAGCGTTTGCCCTGTGCATCGCGAACAGTAAAGTGCATCAGGCCGCCGAGGACCGGAAATTGAATCTCCTTTTCGCGATATTTTTCGTGCGTCAATTGTCGAATTCTTTCAAGAAGCTTTGCCCCCTCGAGATTTCGCACAGAATCAATGTCGACGACGATGTCGAATTTTCGTTTCACCCATTCCAGTGCCGAACGCAAACCGTAATCCGGTTCCAGCAAGGATTTTCCGTGCGAGAGGTCGGCCTTATCGACGAATTTGTGTGCTTTTTCGATCAGAGCCTCGGCAAGATCGTCGCGTCCGATCTTCCTTAATTCCCGTTCGGAATATCCGGACCGCCAGCGGGTATTCGACCACGTCGAGAGTGCTTGCCAGTTCCACTCGCTTTGGTCGTCGACGTCTTCCGGCAAATTCTCCTCGATTGCATCGAGAATCTGGGACTCCGCCAACCGGCGGGTTTGATCGAGGGCAAAATCCTCCGCCTGTTCAAATGACATGGAACGAAAATCCCTCACCTCGAATTCCATACCGAGTTCCTTGCCCGCCCACGCCGCAAACGATGCCGCCTCGTAGTCCTTGTCGAGGAATTCGTTCAGATATCTGTCGACTTGAGCGTCGATCATTTCGAGGATCAGTTCCTTGCAATTCGCGCCGTCCAATATTCGTTGTCGGTATCCGTACACGCTTTTTCGCTGGAAGTCCATTACCTCGTCGTATTCCAGCAGGTTCTTACGTATATCGAAGTTGCGTTCCTCAACCTTTTTCTGTGCGCCTTCGATGCGGCGGCTGACCATCTTACTTTCGATGGCCTGTCCATCCGGCATTCCAAGCATCGTCATGAAACGTTTGACCCACTCGCCGGCGAAAATTCTCATGAGGTCGTCTTCCAGTGACAAAAAGAACCTGCTACTCCCCGGATCGCCCTGGCGACCACAACGTCCACGCAACTGCAAGTCGATACGCCTCGCTTCATGTCTTTCCGTACCGATAATATGCAGACCGCCCATTGTTCGGACGACGTCGCCTTCCGGTCTCATTTGTTCGCGGGATTCGATTTCGTTCACTAATTGGTTCCACTCCTCCTGCGGTACGTCAAGGCGAGTCGGATATTTGTTTTGTAAAATGCCCCACGCCATCGCGTCGGGATTGCCGCCGAGAATGATGTCCGTTCCGCGCCCCGCCATGTTCGTCGCAATCGTTACCGCACTGTGGCGACCCGCTTGCGCAACGATTTCCGCTTCCCGCTGGTGATGCTTGGCGTTCAGCACCTGATGCTTAATACCCTTCTGATCGAGCATTTTTGAAACATGTTCGCTTTTTTCGATGGAAACCGTACCGACGAGAATTGGTCTTCCCTTTTTTGAAACGGATTTAACTTCGTTGCGTTCGAACCACTCCGGCTTTTTTGTGCCCTTCGGAACGAGTTCGATACGTTCGTCGTCCTCCCGTACGATATTACCACGAACTTCGCGGTCGCCGCCGAGATTGAGGATGTCCCATTTGTTGAGGCGTTCGATCTCGTCGACGATGGCGACGTACTTTTCCTGTTCGGATTTGTAGATGGCGTCGGGAAAATTTATCCGTTGCAATTTCCGATTCGGCGGCATCGCGATGACGTCGAGTCGGTAAATCTTCCAGAATTCGGACGCTTCGGTCATCGCGGTTCCCGTCATTCCGGCGATTTTATCGTACAGTTTGAAGAAATTCTGTAACGTGATCGTCGCCAGCGTCTGATTTTCCTCCTTGACCCGGACGCCTTCCTTTGCTTCGACGGCCTGGTGAAGTCCGTCGCTCCAGTTGCGACCCGGCATCGGACGGCCCGTAAACTCGTCCACGATAACGACTTCGTCCTCGACGACCATATAGTTGACGTCACGTTTATAGAGGTGATGGGCCTTCAACGAGTTGTCGATGAGATGCGGCCACTCCATATTTCCGGCGGTGTAAAACGACTCGACTCCGACGAGTTTTTCGGCATGACGAATTCCCGTATCATTTAAGTGGGCCGTGTGATCCTTTTCGTTGACTTCGAAGTCGGTGTCTTTGGTCAATTGTCGTGCGATTTTATCGGCGGCGCGGTATCGGTCGACGTCGTCGTGTGCCGGCCCGGCGATGATGAGTGGCGTCCGCGCTTCGTCGATGAGGATGTTGTCCACTTCGTCGACGATGGCGTAACGCAATTTGCCCTGGACCTGTTGGTAGTGCGGATCGAATCGTTCGTCGCCCTGTGCGGCGAATTTCATATTGTCACGGAGATAATCGAAACCGAATTCGTTATTCGTACCGTAAGTAATATCGCAACGATAAGCCTTTTGACGTTCGTCGGGCGGCATGTTGGATTGGATGGCACCGACGGTGATTCCGAGGGAGAGATAGAGCGGTCCCATCCACTCCATATCACGCCGGGCGAGATAATCGTTGACGGTAACGACGTGAACACCTTTGTTTTCGAGGGCGTTGAGATAGGCGGGCAGCGTGGCGACGAGGGTTTTTCCTTCGCCGGTCATCATTTCGGCGATGGCTCCGGAGTGGAGAACCATACCGCCCATCAGTTGGACGTCGTAGTGCCGCATTTTGAGCACACGTCGCCCGGCTTCACGGCAGACGGCGAAGGCTTCGATGAGAAGATCGTCGAGTGTTTCGCCGTTTTTGAGACGGTTACGAAATTCGACGGTCTTGTTTTTCAGTTCTTCGTCGGAAAGGAGTTGCATTTCCGGTTCGAGAGCGCTGATCGCATCGACACGCGGTTGCAAGCGTTTAATGTAACGTGCGTTCGCCGACCCGAAGAGTGAGGTAATTTTTGCTTCGATATTTCTCGTGATCGCATTGAACGAATCGCCGAGAAAGTCGAAGAGTTGTTCGTAAAAAGCCATAGAATATATAAATGGTAAAAGTGCGTACAAACGCCATAATTATGGACAGTGTAAAGTTTATCGGTGAAAACGAAAAAGGTCAAGGGGCGGAATTTTTTCGTTTTTTTTCATAATTTTGGGAAATTTTCCAAAATTCCCCTTGACACGACAACGTCATACCGTAAAATATACGACAATGTCATATTAACCTTTTCTGGCGCAGAATCTTATGAAGAAAGCACTGACACGGGTTTCGCCCGGCGAGGCGGAGTTGCTGGAACTTTTTTGGGAACACGGTTCCTTAACGCTGCCGAAAGCCTACGAATTGTACAAACAGGGCGGAAAAAGTCCGAGTTACTCGACGATCCAAACGCGGCTCAATCGAATGGTCGATAAGGGTGCTGGAACTTTTTTGGGAACACGGTTCCTTAACGCTGCCGAAAGCCTACGAATTGTACAAACAGGGCGGAAAAAGTCCGAGTTACTCGACGATCCAAACGCGGCTCAATCGAATGGTCGATAAGGGATTGCTCCGTCGAAGCACGGAGTTTCCGGCGGTATACGCTTCGACCGTTACGAAGAAGGATGTTCGCGGCAAGTATTTTGAGTTGCTCGACGAACTGGCGGGGAAAAATTTCGCACCGCTGATGCTGCATCTCTTCGAGAAACGGGCGTTGACCGAAGAGGAAATCGCCGTGATGCGAGACATTCTGCAAAAAATCGAACAGGAGCAATAAAATGATCGTCACGGAGCCTTTTTTATCGAACGTCGTCCGCGCAGCAATGCTCGCAATGTTCGCCGCCGGAATTTTTTGGGTTTTGTTGCGGAATTTCCGCACACTGCCGCCGACCGTCCACCGCTGGACGTGGTTCGGTGTCCTGTTGCTCGGATTGTGCGTGTTCCGGTTGCCGATCAACATTCCGTTTTATGAGCCGCCGCCGCCGATTGTCGCAACACAAAAACCGAAAATTTTCGTAACACCGCCGCCACCGGTCGAACGGTCCGTTCAGACCGTTACGGAAATTCCGATAACGATTGTGCCGCCCGTCAGTCCTCCACCCAAAGCGGCATGGAAACCGCCGTCGTTGTCGACGCTCCTCTTGTCGGGCTGGTTGATCGGCGTCGGTGTGCTGCTGCTCCGGCGCGGAATTTTGCTGTTGCGGCTGCATTTTTTGTTGCGGAATCTCGAACAAGCCGATGCCGTGGAATCGTGGGCGGAATTGTTACGGCAATACGGCGTTTCCGCTCGGAAAATTCCGATTTTATGGACGAAAAATACCGGACCAGCACTTGTTCGGTCGTGGTTCGGTTATCGACTGCTCTTTCCCCAATCGCTGTGGGAGGAACTTTCGGAGCGGCAGCGGCTCGGCATTTTACGGCACGAACTGTGCCATTACCTGTGCGGCGACGTTTGGACGGAGAAAATCGCACGATTATTGACGGTGCTTCAATGGTTCAATCCGGCGGCATGGCTGGCGTTACATAAATTCGCCGAGGCGACGGAATGGCGTTGCGACGACTTTTCGTACGGTTCGGACGGTCCCAAGGATTTGATCGAAACGCTCCTGTCGGTCAACGACTCGACGGAATCGCTTGGTTTGTATCTCTCGTCATTCGCCCGGCTCAATGTCCTGCGGCGTGTCGACCGGCTTCTTAAACCCTCATCCCCAAAGAAGAACGCGATCATGAAAAAGTCTCTGATTTTCGTTGCGATAACCACACTATTTGCCGTCGGAGTGGTTCAGATCAATTTGACGACAAAAATGGTCAAAGCGGAACCGGCGGTTGCCGTCGTCGGCGAAGCCCGAACATTCGACGGTCAAATCGTCGATTCGAAAACGAAAAAGCCGATTGAAGGCGTTACCGTCGTCGTCCAATGCTGGCATGGTAACAATATGTACGAAAAACTAGAAAACTGCTTCGCCGAATCGTTTCACAAAACTGACAGCGAGGGAAAATATCGTTTCACCATTACGGCGGAGCAGTCGACCCATCCGGACTTGTACCTCAAAATCATGACGGATCACCCGGATTATCTATGCGAGGGGTTCTATTTCCAATCCTACAAAAATGCCGTTTTCAGTTCGGCAAACGAAGACGGCGGTAAGCGATTCGGCAATTCGGAACTCGAACCTGCCGTAAAAGTGTACGGAAAGATCGTCGATCCGGACGGCAGGCCGGTTTATCCGTGCAACGTCAACGTCTGTTGGGTTCTGTACGAAAATCTTTTTTCCGACCGGTTTTTCGAAATCACCGGACGCGACGGAAAGTTCGAATCGAAAATCGAACCCGGCAAGGCGGGTGTCGTCAAGATCATTCCACGTGACTTCGCCCCGAAAACGGTGTATTTCCATGCGGACCAGGCGGGCGATCTCGGAACGATTCAAGTCGAACGCGGTATGACTCTTTCCGGCAAAACGCTCGATGCCGATGGTCAACCGGTCGGAAATGTCCGCATTAACGTTCAGGAAATGCCGGAGGACGGCAACCGATTTCTGCCTCAATGTCTCGTTTGGCGAACGACCGACAGCGACGCGGCGGGAAATTTCAAGACGCGACCGCTTCAACCGGGACTTTATCGAATCATTGCAAAGCCGTATACGATAGAATCGCCATACGGTGATGTCAATCCCAATCAGGGTCTTGCCGGGATGGTAACACGGGAACACATGGCAAGGCAGAAAGCGGTTCCGTTTCCGAAGCGTCTGCCGTTACCCGACGTTTTTCCCGAAATTTGCCTTAATTTCAATTCCGACGCCGATCCAATTGAATACAGTGCGGTAAAAACGCACACCATTTCGTTTCGATGTCTCGACAAGTCGGGAAAGTCGTTCGGAAAACCTGTTACGATATTGATCGACGGCAACACCGATGGCCGACATTGGAGTCATCGGGAAAACGAAATTGTTCCGGACGGCAACGGCAACCTTTCCGTTCGGGTGCCGCAGGGGCTGACCGACACGGTATTGATGGTTCATACCGAATGGGGCGTTTCGAATCAGTACGACAATCATCCGATCCGCTATCGGCTTGCCAAGGACGGACCGATGAAAAACGATTGGACAATCGATCTGGGAACCATCGACAAGGACATCAGCGATATTGAGATTTATCCTTACAAGGCGGGACGTGTAACGATCTATGCCAAAGACGGGCAAGGCCGGTGTTTCGATGATTATTCCTGGTATCCGTCCATTGTGTACAAAAATAAGGAACTGTACGTCGACGACGGTAAGCGGTTTGATTGTCGTTTCGGATTCGGTAACATTGGGCCGGACATGGACATTTCCAGTGTGCGTAATGACGAGGGGCGGGAAGTGCCGGCAAGGGCGTACAAAGTTTGGACGCTTGCCGACGAGCCGTTCGACGTGAATGTTCGACTCGAAAAAGACAATCTCGATACACGGACGCTGGAACTCGCTGACGGTGAAGAGAAAATCGTTACGTTTACGCTGGATCGGGATTCCCTTGCTGATGCAAGGGAATCTGAACAGTCATTGCAACTTGGTTTGTTCTCAACGGAGACAAATGGCATGATCGTCTGGAGAATTCGCGGACAAATATTATTGCCAGACGGTACTCCGGCGAAAAACGTCAAGGTATTTTATGCACAGGCACAACGATTCGGACACGCCGTAACGGACGATAAAGGATATTTCGTAACAGATGAAGCACGGAAAATACAAGATAGATTCTATCCGTTCTCGATTTCCGGCGTGGTGCCGACGGTAGAAGCCGCCGACTGGAAATGGTCCGTTCCTGTAACGAGAATAGGCGATTTTGAACCAAAATCGGACGACTTGCAAAATCAACCGCCTGAAAAGTTCGTCTTTCGGCTTGAAAAAGCCGTAAAAGTCTCCGGAAAAATCATTTTCGCCGATGATGAGAAACCTTTACCGATACGCACGGTATCAGGCTCGCTGCATTCTTTGAACGTTGGTTTCACAAGTGCCGCAGGAATGAACATTGATTGCGGGTTCAACATCGACATCGACGAATCGGGACGCTATTTTCTTTATCTGCTTCCGGGAGAATACCGATTGGCCTGGCGCTCCGCTCCCTGGTTACATAAAAACGTTACAATAAATCCGGTTGAGGAGGAAATCAAGGTTGATCTGCAAAGTCCGCCACAACGCCGGATTTTGCTGACCGACGAAAATAGCACGCCAATATCCAAGGAAAGCATTGATGTTGTCTCGTTTTATCGGACCGATTCAAAGTTCGGACCGGGATCAATACTGTATCGAAGTGCAATCAGACCTTATGAGGACGGTATGGCTCGTTTCTACGCTTCACCTGACCTCAATATTCTCGACTACCAGAATGCCGAAAAGGACGAGGCGGCGTTTGCCGTTTTGCGTGAACACGAGAGTTCAGACGAACCGATTAAAATGGTTGTCAAGCCGTTTGCACGCGGCAAGTTGCGATTGTTGAACGAAAAAACCGGTGCTCCGCTTGTTGGTATAGCTGTTCGATACAATATCAAAAGTTTACGTTTCGAATATGCACCGGATCAACATTTGGACGTTCCGTCTTTTCCTCGCAACAACAAAGTTATCAGCGACGACAATGGCGAGGTCGAACTCTCTCGTATGGTTTCAGGAATCGAGTACGAAATTAAGGTCGGCGGCGTGGAAAGAGAACCATCCGACTTTGATAGGCGGATTGAGGACACGTCTGCGTCTGTTTTCAAAATGAACGTTATGGCGGGACGGCCCGGTGAATTGAGAGACTTCGGCGAGGTGCGAATCGATGGGGTCGCTCAAGAAGATCGGGAGGCAAAGGGTGGATGGGAAAGGTGAAAAAAAGGGGGGACTTTCCCTGCCCTCCGTGGAATTGTATCATAGAGGTTTGATATATTCTTCTTCCCAGTCTTTCACCATGAAAAAGAACGTCGTCATTGCCCAGAGCGGCGGTCCGACCTGCGTCATCAACAGTTCCCTGCGGGGAGTCATCGACGCGGCAAAGGAATTCAACAACGTCGGAACCGTCTACGGTGCCGCCCACGGTATCGAAGGAGTTCTCAAAGAGGAACTGCTCGACCTTTCCGCTCAGCCCGATGAGGAGATCGCTCTGCTCCGATACACGCCGGTTGCCGGGTCCATTGGAACCTGTCGGTACAAATTGAAGGCGCACCAACACGAAGACTTCGAACGAGTCGTCGAGGTGTTCAAGGCTCACAATGTCGGATACTTTCTGTACAACGGCGGCAACGACTCGATGGACACCGCTCACAAAATTGCGGAGTTGGCGAAGCAACGGGGTCTCGATCTCCAAGCGGTCGGCGTTCCGAAGACGATTGACAACGACGTCGGCGACAGCGAATTCCAACTGATCGACCACACGCCGGGCTACGGATCGACGGCAAAGTATTGGCTCCACACCGTCCAATATGCCAACGAGGAAAACAAAGGTTCGTGTCCGGCGGACCCGGTTCTCGTGTTGCAAGCGATGGGACGCAAGATCGGTTTCATTCCGGCAGCGACACGGCTTGCCGATCCCAAGCGGGAATTGCCGTTACAGATTTACCTCGCCGAGAGTCCGCGAACGCTGGACGAACTGGTCGAACAGGTCAACACAACCGTCAAACAGGCGGGACGCTGTATCGTCGTGATTAGCGAAGGTTTCCACGTCGGCGATGTCGGTGCCGTGAAGGATTCCTTCGGTCATACGAGTTTCAGTGCCAGTCAGATGATCGTTGCGCAAATTGTCGTGAACTATCTGAACAAGGTCGGCATTGCGGCCAAGGGAGTGGCACGCGGCAACGTGCCGGGAACGGACCAGCGGCATTCGATGGCCTACGCTTCGGCGATTGATCTCGATGAAGCGTACCGTCTCGGTCAAAAGGCAATGGAACTTGCCGCAACGGACCAAGGCGGGTTTATGTCAACGATTCTGCGCGAGCCGGGCTTGATTTACAATGTCCGGTACGACAAGGTTCCGTTGCAATTGGTTGCGAACAGTGAACGGACTTTCCCCGTCAAATGGATAAAGCCTTGCGGTTGCGACGTGTCCGACGAGTTCGTCCAATATGCCCAACCGCTTGTCGGCGAGGATATGCTCTCGCTGCCAATGATCGGCGGTCGCCAACGCCTGACGCAGTTCCAACCGATTTTTGCCGACAAAAAACTACCCGCCTACGTGCCGCAGGCGGATAGGAAATAACGAACTGTAACTTGCAGTCCCCTTTCTTTTTCCCGATGCCTACATCAGTCTCTCTGGGATCGTCGAGACGATGTCACGAGTAAACTCGATCACAAGGTCGGCCATCCACGGCATAAGGATCGCTGCCACGAGAACCATCACGACGATCTTGAGAACGATGGCAATGGTCTGTTCTTGAATCTGCGTCAAAGCTTGAAAGAGGCCGATTAAAATTCCGATCGTCGTGCCGGCAATCAACACTGGCGACGAAATAATCAGTGCCATCCAGATCGCACTGCGACAAATATCAACGGCAGATTGTGCGTCCATGGGAAGTGTAGAGTGTAGAGTGTAGAGTGTAGAGTGAATTTTTACTCTACACTCTGTACTCTACACTATTCCAGGTATGTACGGTTGAAAGGTTTCCAGTAACATGACGACGACGAGCTTCCAGCCGTCCATCAGGACAAAGAGCATGAGTTTGAACGGCAACGAAATGATCGTCGGCGGCAACATCATCATTCCCATCGAGACCATTACGCTGGCAATCACCATATCGAGAACCAAAAACGGCAAATAAATCTGGAAGCCGATCAAAAACGCCGTCTTGAGCTCGCTGAGCATAAATGCCGGAAGCAGTGCCCGCCAGGGAACCTGCCCCCACGTCAATTCCTCCGGCATCTCGAAGTCCGGAATGTATGTCAGAAAGACGAAAACATCCTCCGTGTTGCCGCATTTGATGATTTGATCCGTCATAAACCTGCGGACGGGAGCTTGCGCTTTTTCGAAGGCCGGTTCAAGACCGATCCGCCGTTCCGTGTAAGGAAGTACGGCATCTTTGTACACGTCTTGCCAAACGGGCATCATTACGAGCAACGTCAAAAACAGTGACAAGGCCGTGATGACCTGGCTCGGCGGCAACTGGTTCGTCCCAATCGCCTGCCGAAGAATCGCAAGGACCGTCATAATCCGGACGAACGACGTCGTCATAATCATGATCGACGGTGCCAGCGTAATGACCGTGAGGACGATCATAATCTGGAGCGTCGACACGAGACCACTGGGCGAGCGCAGGAATTCACTGCCTGGCAAAATCTCTTTCGGCGGACGGAGCGTCATCTCTCCGGGAACCGGAGCGGCCTCTTCATACGGCGGGTCCGGAAGCGGCCCCTGTAACGGAAAAGCATCGTAAGGAATCGACCGGTTGGCGGCGGCGTTGTTCGAATCGTATTCCGGATTCCAAAGATACGGCTCCGTGCGTCCGGCGTACGATCCGTATCCGCCTTGGGAGCGGTTCGGATTGTAATTGTTCATCGTCGCTTCCTGAGCAACGGCAAAGGAAGAAGTGAAGAACAACAAAAAGACGAAAAGTAAGGGTAGGCCAGTTTTTCCAAAACGGACTCCGACTTTC
>Ga0099364_10003322_pt1 | contig 24958 bp, 24 predicted proteins | sample TergutTh196P3_FD_73070 | JGI IMG/M metagenome (GOLD analysis project Ga0099364, IMG submission 73070) | Microcerotermes parvus P3 segment gut microbial communities from Pointe-Noire, Republic of the Congo - Th196 P3 | ecosystem: Host-associated > Arthropoda: Insects > Digestive system > Gut ...
TGTTGTTCCTGCTTGATTCTATTGATACTGTATGATTGCTCGTCCATTTCAAATTTGTGTAGTATATAAAATCCCCATTATGCGGTTCTGCTTTTACAAATTTTTCTCTGTAAATTTCCTCGTCGCTTTTATCAAATACCACCAAATATGCCTCGAACAAGTCTATATCCCAGCAACACCAAATTCCAGCTTTATATTGACGGTTCGGAGCGTTCTTATGTTTTGCTGTCACGAAAAAAGTGTTTTCTAATTTCAACGCCATACATTCATCATAAACGCTTTTTAAGAAATTTATATCCCAACCTTCGGATATGGCGATTTCCTGCATACCTTTATGTAACGCTTCTAATTGCATGAATTTTTTATCGTATTTTGAACGCAAATCGAAGTACGAACAGAAGTTAAACAACTGCCGTGAATTTCTCACATTTACATGACGGGAATAATCGCAGCTTTTATCTTCTAATACATCGCTCACAATGACATTGCATTTTTGAACAGAGCCGGTGTCGTATGTTTTTAATTTAGACCAAAACAATTCAGAAACAGCCCACGTTTCAACATTAAAGGCTTTTTGAAATTCATGTCCAAATTTCGTTTGCAATGATATTTCTTTCAAACTCAAAGTGTTTCCTCCTATTCCTCAATCAGCGTTTCCGGGTGCGCCGGGTTCAATCTTTATAAAAGTATTTTCTGTTCCCATCATTCGCTTTAATTCTTTGCCAAAAGCATAATGGTTTGGCAAGTCTTTTTCTAAAACGCAAATAATATTGCCTGCCTCGCCTTGTGAAAGGCACGTTAATTGCAGATGTTGGTTATTTTCATAAATGAACGATACCATGTATTCAAAGTAATCATCAGCCTTGCTTTCCACATTCAAGCCGACGTTGTATAACCTAATTTTTCTGCCCGTACCTATTTTTTCATCATCTTTCAGTTCCGATAAAGGAAGCCAATTCATTTGTTTTTTCCTCCTAAGTCTGTTACATCAAAACCAATTTCCTTTAATGCGTCCAGTTTTTCTTTTTGAAATTTTGCTGTGCCGCTTAAAATATGTGTTTTATCTAAAATATAGCTGTTAGGCCATCCTTCATAATAAATTCTTAAAAATGAAGGGACGTTTTCATGCCTGTTAAATATATTTTCTATCATTCCGGCTTTAACTAACGGAATGTAATATTCTTTGTCGCAAACATAAGGATTGCCATCACGAAATACACGGTGTTGTTCAAGAAAAAGATTTGCGTTAAAAGTCCCAAAATTAGCAAGGTCAGGAGTTTTCGAACATGCAGCATCGTTTTTATCCGAGGACGGCAAAATCTTCTCCCATATACCGCGTTTTACAGCAAAGCTATTACAAGAGAAATAAAGACGGTAGGGCAGTTTGGAAAGAGCGTCCTCGCTTAACTCCCCATTTAACGGTTCAAAAACTCCATAACTATCATGCGTTAAAAGCCTTGCATAATAAACGGTTTCATCGTCAGCGCTTATTTTATATACCGCGCCTAATTCATACCTTGCCATGTTTTCCTCCTATTCCTCAATCAGCGTTTTCGGGTGTGCCGGGGTGTTCCTATTTTTTGCTGTCATAAATATCCTCATTGTGGTCGAACAGTAATATCCAAATCGGGTTTTTGAACACTTCCGAATTGCTTAACTCTCCGGCAAGCTGTAACAAGGTTTTCCGCAGCTTTTCAGTTTGGCTGTCGTCAATCGGAAATTCAACCAAAGGCAGGCTTTTGAAATCACAATACGCCCAATCAGCCGGACTATCCCAATATTTATCGTCCGTTCTTGTATCAAAACACAGGCTCACATAGCCGTGCCCCATGTAGCTATCTAGCGCAAACCGGGTAAACTGTTCGTCGGCGTGTCCTTGCAGAAAATCGGTTATAGCTTGTTCAATGTCCGTATGCAAACGCTGACCGAGCGTTTTGAAATTGATTGTCGCAGTAGAGTAAATCGTTTCTTTTCTGCCATTCACCCATGCGCGTTGAATTAAAGTGAGGTTGCCCTTATCATAATGAAAAGATAAGTCAAACTTGCTTTCGGGGTTTCCGTTATGAGGTTTTTGAAAATGCCGAATACCAGTTAAAACATAATCGTCATAATCAAACAGATTTACAATACAGCCATGTTTCGCCCAACACAATATTTCATTGACTGTACCGGATTTCAAATAAGCCCACTCAACACGGTTCAATGTCGAGTTGCTTCCGGCGATTCGCTCTATGTATTCATCGTTGTAATTATACAGCGTATATGAACAGATAAAATAACCGGGCTTTGAGGAAAACGGCGAAATGTCCTCAATCAAAATCACTCTGTCTTGTCCATCAAGATGATAAATATGGCAGTCATTATGCGCGATAGGCTCGGTCAGGATTTTACCTTTCAGCTTATCGCCGTTCCTTTCGCTTTCAAAAGGCAGAACATTATACAGTTTACCCTTGCAAATAACGGTTCGGGTAGCGGCGTTTTTCTTTTCCTCTGCCATATCCGAGTACCGTTGCTGTACTTGCTCAAACCTTTCTTTTAACGCTCCAAAGCGTTCGTCATTAAACATTGTCTTGTTCCTCCTATCCCTCAATCAGCGTTTCCGGGTGCGCCAGGGTTGAACTAACTTTCATGGCTCATGTCGGTGATCTCAAATTGCGTATCAAAATAAATAACTAGCAGCTCATCCGTAATTTCTTCGTCAAGGCAAAGGTCAAGCACGCAATCTAGCTCGTTTTGATTGTTCAGCCCGATTCGGACGCCGCGAAGCTTCAATGCCGAAAGAAACATCTCTTTTGTGATTTCGTCAGCAGAATCGACGGAGAATAGCGGCAAAAGTTCGTCTGCCAATTCTTCCAAATGAAACTCAGTAAAATAGGATAGCAACTCAGAGTCCGTGCTTGAAAGAACGGCAGCCTTTGCTTTTTGGTACAACAGCGGAAGATTGTCTAAAAATTTAACCACTGTTTTGGTCAAAGTATCGGTAATACTTTTCTCCATAAGATAGAGGTTAAATGTGGTTTCTTTCTCGTCAAGGGTGAGGGTGCAATCCTGAAAAACACCTTCCTCATACGGCACAATAATTTCTCCAAAAAGCGTGGTGGAAAGTTTTATGTCTGTCATGCTCTCAGTTTCCTTTCGGTTTGGTTTTATTTCAAGCGCCTATGTCGTTTGATTCGGGGTCAGCGTTTCTGGGTGCGCCGGGGTGTTGCTTTTCTTCTCGATATGCTTTTTCAATATCTTCAGTAGTTATTTCATTGACATAGACTGTAAAAGAGCCTTTTTCATATTTCTTTCTAGCTAGTTTGTGTAATACCTTAAATATAGTCCAAATAATAAATTCAATTTCTACATCCCCATACGCTTTTTTCTCAGCACTATCCCATGCAATAGAAAAATTATTTGATAAAAAACCGTTATCACTTAATAACTTGCCATCTGATATATCAATCAATGACGACCATAATTGTATGGCTTTTGTGATATTGTTTTTCAAGCTCTGAAAGTTGTCAACATTATCCATGAAATCCTCCTATTCCTCAATCGGCGTTTCTGGGTGTGCCGGGATTTTCCCAATTTTCGATTATTTCTTTGAGCTTTTTTGCTTTTTTAAGGACAGACGGATTTTTTACTTTGCCATTGATTTTTTCAAGGGTTTGTATCAACGCTGACTGTTGTTCATCTGTTATGCTTACATTTTTATGATGTGCAAATATCGACTGCGCCCAACTACAATGAGCAGATTTTTTTGCAAGAACCTCATTCCATGTATTCCATGACCGATTATCACCACAAAGCGATAAAATCCCGGCGACTTCAACTTTAACATCAACGGACGTACAAAACTTTTCTTCTACAATAGATAACACCCATTTTTTATATCGTGTTTCATCTTCCGCTGCATATAACTCTTTCCATGTGAAATGAACAACATATCGGTCATATATGAATTTCAACGTTGAAAGCAAATAGCGCAATACTTTATCATCGGCTTCATCACGGCATAGAGCGGACAATTCAGTTCTGCTTTTTTCATCGAAAAACCATTCCCGAACAGGCAAGCAGTTCCATCCCAATTCTCTCCGGGAATGATAACTAAGCCGCTTTGCCCCTTTTAGGCGTGTGGCAGCGTCCGCAGATTTCAAATTTTCCATTGCGGTGGCAATATCATAAAGCGTTTTTTTCTTTTGTTTGGCATATCGTTCTGATTGTAAATATTCAATCGTTTGTTGTTGCATGGTGTTCCTCCTATTCCTCAATCAGCGTTTCCGGGTGTGCCCTTTGTTTATTAAGGTCTTTCAATTCTTTATATCCTCCAAACCAATAATCAAAAGCATCCCAATCAATTCCGTGCTGTCCTCTCCAAAAATCAACAGGGTACGCCCAGTCTGAATTACGGCTTGAACGCGGTGCAACAGCCAAATTGATATACTCATAAAATGGAGCTTTTTGATTTTCAGTATGAAGCACCCCACATACACCTAACGCTTCAAGAATAAACTGGATTTTTTCGTTTGCAACGGACGATGCGCCTTTTGTCATCCCGTTTGATTTCATTCTATCAAGTAAATGCTTATAAAAATTTGATTTTTTCATCAGCTTTTGGATGTCACGAATTGTTGCTTCCAATTCAGCCTCTTGTAAAAACAATAGGATTTCTCTAAACATTGTAAAGTCATAATCGTTTATGCAAATTGCATTATCAAAATTATTTATATGGTTCAAGACGTAAAATCGTTTGTAGATGTCATTTGCTTTTAATCCGGCTACAAAAAAGCAAGTATGATATTTTGATTCGTCATTTATGTTTTCACGATATGAAGAACAAATATGGCAGGGGTCAGTTCTACGGTTCGTGTGCGTTTCTTCTGATGAAAAAACGTGTTTTGGAAAAGTTTTCATAGCGGCATATACATAAAGACCGCTGTTCCAATTTGAATCGCTTAATTGCGATAAAAAGAAATCCGTATATCGTTTTTGGTCAGCGATCTCATATTCGCTAAATAATCTGTTCATAGCTTCGTCATGTGTCAATTTTTGTTCCTCCTATTCCCTCAATCGGCGTTTCTGGGTGCGCTAGGGTAATAATCCCACATATCAATTTTATACGCATAAGAATCCATATTGTAACGCAAGGTGAGGTTTCGGGAAAGTCAAACACCCCGCCTCATCAATCTTCAAATGAAATCCCCAAATACCGTACTCCCGCCAGGGGATTGTTGTAATACGGCGAAATCTCGCGGAAACCAAGTTTTGCGTACAGAGCATTTGCGGCGGTAAGGGTGTTTAAAGTGTCCAAAACCATGGTGGTGTAGCCGATTTTGCGTGCATCACCCATGATTTTTTTGCAAAGACTTTCTGCTATGCCGTGATCTCTGAACTGCGGGCGGACATACAGGCGCTTCATCTCACAGACGCCTTCACTGAATTTTCGCATGGCGGCACAGCCCGCCGCCTCATCGTTCAAAAAAGCCAGATAAAGCCGACCGCTAGGCGGTGCGTACACCCCCGGCAACGCCGCTAGCTCTTCCTCGAATCCCTGAAAACGCAAATCGATGCCGAGCAGTGTATCCCGCGCGTATTCGCGAAACAATTGTGCAACTAATTCGGTTTTTTCCTCGGCAGGGAGGATGACAACTTTTCTCATAACAAACCTATAATTTTCTGTAGCTTCTTTTTTGGCGAGGAGAAAGACTAAGGCTTGTCTGAAAATTAAAAAACACGGGATATTTTGAGGTAAAACGGAGCGAAACGAGGAGAAAACCGCAGGGATACTTTCGTATTTCGAGGAGTTTCGGCGATGTTGCAGCCCGTTTTAGCCAAAATAGGCGAGTTATTTTTCAGATAGCCTCTAATTTTTAAGACTGTGAATAGGTGCGGGAATGCGCCCGCCGCGGGCAATAAATTTTGCGGGGGATTTGCCGTTCACTGCCATGACGGGACCCGACCCCAACAGCCCGCCGAACTCCAACTCGTCGCCGATGTTCTTGCCAATTGCGGGTATCAACCGCACCGCTGTTGTCTTGTTGTTTACCATGCCGATTGCCGCCTCGTCCGCTAAAATTGCTGACAGCACATCCGCTGAGGTGTCCCCGGGAAGGACAATCATGTCCAAACCCACAGAGCAGACGGCGGTCATCGCCTCCAACTTTTCCAAGGTCAACGCCCCTGAATGGGCGGCGGCAATCATGCCCGCGTCCTCGCTCACAGGGATAAACGCTCCCGATAGCCCTCCCACGTGGCTAGATGCCATCACGCCGCCTTTTTTCACTGCGTCGTTGAGTAACGCCAATGCCGCCGTTGTACCGTGGGCGCCGCACTGCTCCAATCCCATCTCCTCTAATATGTAAGCCACGGAATCACCGATTGCGGGGGTTGGTGCGAGGGAGAGGTCAACAATGCCGAATGGCACGCCCAATCTTTGTGACGCCTGCAAAGCCACCAATTGCCCTATGCGGGTAATTTTGAAAGCGGTTTTCTTGATTGTGTCGGCTATTGCGGTGATATCGCCGCCGGGAATTTTGGCTATGGCGTTTCGCACGACCCCCGGACCGGATACCCCCACGTTGATAACGCAATCGGGCTCGCCCGCCCCGTGGAATGCCCCCGCCATGAAAGGGTTATCCTCCGGTGCGTTACAGAAAACCACAAATTTCGCCGCTCCAATGCAGTTGCGCCCGCTAGTTTTTACGGCACATTCGCGGATAATTTTGCCCATGAGAGCCACCGCGTCCATATTGATTCCCGCCTTGGTGGAGCCGATGTTGGCACTGGAGCAGACCCGCTCGGTGTCCGCCAACGCCTGCGGGATGGAGCGAATCAGGGCTTCATCACCTGCGGCGAAGCCCTTTTGTACCAAGGCGCTGTAGCCGCCAATGAAGTTGATACCCACATCGTGGGCGGCTTTGTCGAGGGTTTTCGCGTATTCAATGGGGTCGCCGCCGCTTGCCGCCAGGAGCATGGCAATGGGCGTTACGGCGACACGCTTGTTGATTATCGGGATGCCGTATTCCCGCCCGATGTCGTCGCCGACTTTCACGAGATTTTCGGCAAGGCGGCAGATTTTGGTGTGTATTTTCCCGCAGGAGCGTGAGATGTTGCTATCGGCGCAATCCAGGAGCGAAATGCCCATTGTGATTGTGCGGATGTCAAGATTTTCGTCCTGAATCATTCGGATTGTTTCCAGGATGTCATGGGTGTTTAGCATAGACTTTCCTCCAAAGTGTCGTTTAGATACTATGCATCGCCTTGAAAATGTCCTCGTGCATAACGTGGATTGCAAGCCCCTTTGCCTTGCCCTTTTCACTCATAAACTCGGCAAAATCCGCCAAAGAAAGCTCGCAGGCACTCACGTCCACAAGCATAATCATGCAGAACAAATCCTGCAAAACCGACTGGGAAACATCCTCAATGTTCACGTTGTGGGCAGCGCAATCCGCAGAAACCTGTGCCAAGATTCCCACCGTGTCACGACCTATTACCGTCAATACTGCCTTCATGCCGTTCCTCCTTAAAGTTGAAACAGGGATACAGGTGTTACGACCGTATCCCCATTTCTCAATCCTCGCCCATCAACTGACTTGCCCCAAAATCCTCGCCGTGCGGCGCAGTTTTTGCGGGTTGCGTTCGATAATCGGTTGGGCATTATCTGTGACGCATTTCGCGGTGATTGTCACAGTTTCAATGCTGCCGTCTTTGGGGATTTCAAACATCAGCGGCGTGAGAACCTCCTCCATGATGGCGCGAAGTCCCCGGGCACCCGTTTTCTTGGCTAAAGCCTTTTCGGCGATTGCTTTTAACGCGCCGTCCTCGAAAAACAACTCCGTGCCGTCAAAGCGGAACAGGGTCTGATATTGCTTGATGATTGCGTTTTTCGGCTCGCTCATAATTTTGATGAGTGCCTCCTCATCCAACTCCTCAAGTGCGGCAAGGACAGGAATTCGCCCCACAAGCTCAGGTATCAAGCCGAACTTCACCAAATCCTGCTGAATAACCTGCTGCATCAGCGCCCCCTGCCAATACTTGGATTTACTGCGAACATCCGCACCGAATCCCAGTGCCGAACCGCTTGTACGCTGCTCAACAATCTGCTCCAGACCGTCAAAAGCACCGCCGCAGATAAAGAGAATATCCGTGGTGTCAATCTGGACAAAATCCTGTTGGGGGTGCTTACGCCCGCCCCCTGGTGGGACGTTCGCCACAGTGCCCTCAATAATTTTCAGCAGCGCCTGTTGAACGCCCTCACCGCTCACGTCGCGGGTTATAGAGGGGTTCTCGCTCTTGCGGGCAATCTTGTCAATTTCGTCCACGTAGATAATGCCGTGGGAAGCGCGTTCCACATCAAAATCTGCCGCCTGAAGCAGCCGCACAAGGATGTTTTCCACGTCCTCACCCACGTAACCCGCCTCGGTGAGGGTGGTGGCGTCGGCGATTGCGATTGGCACGTTGAGTATACGCGCCAGAGTCTGTGCCAACATGGTCTTGCCCGTGCCTGTGGGACCCAACAATAGGATGTTGCTCTTTTGCAGCTCCACCTGGTCTTTGGTTTTGGGACGCAGCAACATACGCTTGTACTGATTGTAGACCGCAACACACAGAGCGATTTTCGCCTTGTCCTGTCCAATTACATAATCGTCAAGACGGCGTTTCATCTCGTGAGGACGCATCAGGTAATTGTGGTCGTGAGCCGTGGGCAGGCGCAGACTGTCGTCCGGCTCGGCGGCGAGCAAGCGCCAACAACTCTCTACACATTCGTCGCAGATATAACTGCCCGTTCCGCGGAACATCTGCATGACGTGGTCAACGCGCTTTCCGCAAAATGAGCAATATATTGGCTTTTTGGTCAGTTCTTCCATAATCTTCTCCAGTTTCATAGATTCTAGAGCTAAGAAGCTGTATTCAGTAGCTTGAAAGGATCTCTTTTTGGCGCTTTATCCGCCAAACTTCGTTAAAAATACTCGAAATGAACAAAGTGTTCCGAGGAATTTCAACGATGTTGCAGCCTGTTTTAGCCAAAATAGACAAGTTATTTTTCAGACAGCCCCTAATCTACTGAATACAAGTTCTAAATCTTTGATGCTAGCGCCTAGCAGCTATCTTTTTGCGATAATTGTATCCACAAGCCCGTATTCAACAGCTTCTTCAGCGGTGAGGAAGTTGTCGCGCTCGGTGTCCTGGGCGATGATGTCAAGGGGTTTGCCCGTGTTGGCGGCAAGGATTTTGTTCAGCCTTTCGCGGGTGCGCAGAATGTGCTTGGCGGCGATTTCAATCTCCGTCGCCTGTCCCCTCGCGCCGCCCATGGGCTGATGAATCATTACCTCGGCGTTGGGCAAAATGAAGCGCTTACCCTTTGCGCCGCTAGAGAGCAGAAAAGCGCCCATACTCGCCGCCATCCCCATGCAGATTGTGGACACGTCGCATTTGAGATACTGCATGGTATCGTAAATTGCTAGACCCGCAGTGACACTGCCCCCGGGGCTGTTGATATACAGGTGAATATCCTTGTCAGGATCCTGGCTCTCCAAAAAGAGCATCTGTGCCACCACAAGGCTAGCTGTGGTGTCATTGACCTCGTCACTTAGCATGACAATGCGGTCGTTGAGGAGCCGCGAGAATATGTCGTAAGACCTCTCGCCGCGATTGGTTTGTTCGATTACGTATGGTACTAGTGCCATGATTATCTCCTTTTATGGCGATGTTGAAAAACTGGATTTTGTTTTTATTATCGAGAGATTTTTTCGCCAGATTAAACAAAAAACGCAAGAAATGCTTTGTATATTAATGAGTTTTTTGTAAGAAGCTGTATTCAGTAGATTAAACATACAAATTTTGAGCGATTTATTTGCCAAACGAGGCAAATAACGCAGGAATGATTTACGAACTTTGGCAGATAAAGCGCCAAAATGAGATCGTTTCAAGCTACTGAATACAGCTTCTAAAACATGACGGGAAAATATCCGGTAAGAAAACTGAAAGATAGTTTTTCAACAAGCCCTTTATAATAAGTTTCAGTATTGTGAAAGTCAGTGTGACTTATTCAGCCTCGTCAGTTTCGTCAGTGTCCTCGTCCTCTTTGACGGGGACGGAAATTGCGGTGTCTTTGACCAATTGGCGAGCCTTTTCCCGTTTGAGAGAGGCGTTCATGCTCTCCTCCTTGATAATCTCCTTGACGCGCTCCATAGACATATGGTATTCATCGGCGACCTTTTGGTATTCCGCTTCCAAATCCTCGGCGGGGATTTCAAATTCCTCAAGCTCCGCAATTTTATCAAGAGCCAGTTCAAAGCGTACACGCCGCTCGGCGGAGGGCTTCTGATTCTCTAGGTAATCCTCCATGGACTGCCCTGTCATCTCAAGAAATTGATCGAACTTCATGCCCTGATATTCCATGTTCATGCTCATTTCCTGAACCTGCGCTTTTGCCTGATCCTCAATCATTGGCGGCGGAATCTCCCCCTTAACGTTTTCGATGAGTTTTTCAAAGAGCTTGTTGTAGAAATTCTCTTCCGCACTTTTTTTCTTCTCATCCAAAAGTTCGGACTCGACACCATCACGCAGCTCGGCAAGGGTTTCGTAATCACCCAGATCTTTGGCAAATTCGTCGTCCAGTTCAGGCAGTTCACTGCGGGTAACCTCATTGATTTTCACCTTGAACAACACAGGTTTGCCCGCCAAATTGTCCGCATGATATTCCTCGGGGAAAGTGACGTTCACCTCTACGTCATCACAGGCACTGTGACCGATTAACTGTTCCTCAAAGCCGGGAATGAATGAGCCGGAACCCAGTGTGAGCGAATAATCCTCAGCGGTGCCGCCGTCAAAGGCGACGTCGTCCAAGAAGCCCGCAAAGTCAATTTTTACGTTGTCGCCATCCTGCGCCGCGCCGTCAACAGTCATAATACGGGCGTTTCGCTCGCGGCGTTTCTCAATTTCTCCGTCAATCTCCTCCTGGGATACAGCAATATCGGCTTTTTCCGCCTCAAGCTCTTTATATTGTGCCAGTTCAATCTCAGGGTGAGTCCAGACTTTCAGCGTCACGGTTATATCCTCTGGAGCATTATCCAGTTTTGCGTCCAAATCAAAAGCAGGGGCGACGACCTTAAGCTCCGCCGCGTCATAAGCCGCCTTGAGCATATCCGGGAGCAGTTCCTCAAGAGCGGATTCATAAAACGCATCCTTGCCGTAAAGCTTTTCAATCATGGGACGAGGCACCTTGCCCTTGCGGAAGCCGGGAACGCTGATTTTGCCGCGCTGTTTCATGTAGGCGGCGCTGACGGCTTTTTTGAAGTCCTCCGGGACAATGGCAAGTTCTAGCTGCCAAAGATTTGTTTCCAATTCGGTTTTGTTGACTAAGCTCATTTTCTAACTCCTTGTGGGTTTGTAGGTTGTGGGTTTTGCCGCGTTGACGTGTAGGTGCTGCCGCATTTTTCGGCAGACGAACACCCACAACAGTCACAACTGTGGGGTGTTGCAACTAGCGACTACATATTATAGCATAAATTGAAAGAAAATGCTAGGTTTTTTTAGGCGAGTTTTGCGTCAACCGCATGAAAACATATCGCAAGCAAAGGCATCGAGAAAAAACTTAAATCACAGTTACAAGAATACGCGTTAAATGCTTTACGGGGTTGAGACAGGTGACAAAGCGTTTGTGAGCAACATCATCGGCTTGTCGCCAGACCACCAAATTCAACTGCGTACCGTTGTATAGCCGAATTTCAAGTTAATCGACTATAAATATCAAAATTTTTGTTGGAAGTTCAAGCGAATCAAGCTCTCCACGACGCTAGCAACACGCTTATAAATCCCTGCCCGATCCAAAGAATTAGCAATCACAGCATCAAGCTCAGCGATTTCGGTTGGGACAAAAGATGCGTTTTCGTCATCTTGGTCATGGGCGGCATAGATTTCCGCAAAGGCGGCGGCGCTTTCCGAGTCGGCGAAACGCTGAAACCCGTCGCGGGCGGCGCAGGTGAGAGGCTTGCCGAACTCCTTGAAAAAATGTGACGGCGCAGGGTACACCTCGTCCTCAAGGGCGAAATAGAGGGCGTAAATCTGCTTCTCGTCCTCAGAAAGAGCGCCAAAGGTAGAGGCAAGATCCTCGGCAGTCTGCATTTTGCTCTGTATCTCCAACGCATAGCCCATAAACAACTGCTTGTCCGTGATGTCGCCGCCGCTGTTTCGCCACCGTCGGTAGGCGTTCAGCGCATCCTTTTGCTCCTGCAATCGGGCAAGCTGTGTCTGTTTGGATCGGTTAATCTCTCCGCGACCGCGCGCCGCCTTGACCAGTAAAAACACAGTCAAAGCAAGTAATGCGAGGAGGATTGGGATTAGATACCAGTGTTCGCGGTAAAAATCAAACAAAATTTTCCCCTTTCAATAGCCTAAAGGCTTGCCGCAGCGACACTTTGCCCCACCCGGCGGCTCTTTTCGTCAGGCACATACAGAGCAAAAGCGCATTCGGGATACTCCTCGCCGAGTACCTTTTTCGCCGTGTCAAGGATGATATTTCCGCCCTCACCTGACATGACACGCCCCAGTAACAGCACATGGGAAAAACCGTAAAATTCCCAGTAGTAAGGCAGGGTGTGACCCAAGTAAATTCCGATGTCATGGAAGATTTCTGCGGCGCGTTCGTCACCCTCCGCCAAGAGCTTTTGCACTTCTTTCAGCTTTTCCCCCGGCTTTAGGTTTTCATCCAACTCAATGCCTGCCCGTGCCGCCAACTTTATAACGCCGTCCTGTGAGAAATACTTAACACCGCAGCCGATATCCCCGGACCACTCGTCCGCCATCGCCTCGGGGGATACGTCTACAGGTGCGAACGCCAACTCATTGAGCCAACCCGTAATGTTCCCGTGAGCGTTGATGAAGCCCGCTGCCTCGCTAGTTCCCATGGCGATGCCCAAAACGCTGTGTGCGTTCAGCTCCATCGCACCCGCAAGGGCGGTCACGTCGCCGTCATTCACCACCGTTAGGGGCAAATCCCCGCCGATTTCCCGCGCCGCGCGGATGTAAATATCTTTCACCTTGGCCTCGAAATCCTCAGGAGAAACCTTTAGGAAGAGCGAAGCGACCATGGTGCGATTGTTGACATAGACCCCCGCTGAGCTTACGCCGATGGAGTCCACGCGGGGCATTTTTGATGCGGCTTTTTTCATCGCCGACACGATACCCTCAAAGTGGTATTCGGGGTCAGCGGTGATTTTTGGGTGCCAAACCACCTCTTCGCTGTATACCGCTTTGCCGTCCACCACCGCAGACACCTTGCGGTCCGATCCGCCCGCATCAAAGCCGATGCGGCAACCGGTTACTTTACCGCCCATTTTTTGGGACTTTTCCAAACTTTCAGGAATCTCTGAAAGGGAAATCACCTGAAATTCCCGCTCATACACTCTCCTCATGAACTGCGCGTCAAAAGCGTATTTTCCAGTTGGCGAATATTCCCTTGTTATGTGTCTAAAGATATTGTCATTCCCATAAATTCCCACGCGATATCCGCCCCTTGCCCAGAGCAAAAACTTCACTAAACGCTCAATATAGTAGTTATCCGCTGCCGGGTTTGTCCCTGTTACGCAGGTGTTATAGACCGAACGCTGATCCTGAGCCATCTCCACAGAAATAGCTACAGGCTTTGACGCTTGAGCCAAAAACGCCCGCCGAAACTGCTCCATTGGTATAAATCCCCTGTCGTGTTTTGGGGTATTCAAGATGTTGATATCGATGCCTAAAAAGTTCATGATAGTCCTCCAATCCTTGTGATTACCTCGTTTTTGAAGCTGTCGATGTGCTTGGAAATAAATTCCGCAGGATCCAAATCGCTGTTCACAAGCTCGGTGATGTCAAGCCCAAAAGCAAGGCTCTCCACCGCATCCACCTCGTGACTGGCGAAGAAGGTGGCGTTGCTCAACCGCCGCCCTTGTGTGGCAAGGTCGTAACGTTTTCCGCCGCTGATTTGACTGTCGTAGACACCAAGCAGAGCAGCGGAGAGGTTGGGGTAGCCGTCTGTGGGCAGAAGGGTTTTCTCCTCGTCGCACAGCCAACCAAGTGACCGCCAAACCTCGCAGGTAATCACCTTTTTTGGGCGTTTTTCCCCGGGAATTTCCCGCAACGCCCGTATTACGTTCAACGCCACAGCGACGTGGGTATCGTGTTTATCCGCCAAATTATGGGTGTAAAGTGTGTGGGGTGAGGCGGCTAAGATTATATCTTTAAGTTCGCCAATCAGCGCGGAATTGGCAGGATTTTTCACCGCGCTGCTAGGGTACGCCAACTGTAGTTGAGCGCAATACCGCCCTATATCCGCTGCCATTTTCTGTTCATTGGCGCGGATTTTCTTCATGTCCTCATCGCTGTAACGCTCGTAAATCCCACTGCGCGGCGATCCCGCCCCGTCGGTAACCGTCACCCCTGTGAAGTGCCTATCGCTCTTGCCAAAACACTGGGAAATCGCGCTATACGCCATAATCTCGATGTCGTCCTGATGTGCCGCGATGCAGATATCCGTGGTCGCGGCAATCGCCGCCATGGTATCTCCGCCCGACGGTACGTGGATTTGCGCTTCTTTGTTGATGAAATTCATGCTTTTCTCCTTTTGGGATTTTATTTGATATTAAGGGAAGATTACCTTGTCAATCGCTTACAACCACACCTGCGTTCCGTACTGAATCAAAAAATACGCGCTAGGGTCGAAGGCGGTCCAGTAGGTTCGCCAGATTTCCATGTTTGCGAAAAGGTTGAACGCCAGTGTGATAAAGAAGCCCGTGAGGACAAAGGCGTACAGCGTCCGGCGGCGTTTTTTGTTCCAAAGTTCGTGGAGGAGGAAAATCATCATACTCCCTCCAAGGAACAGCAGCCAGGAAAAATCCACGAAATAGCGGTGCAAAATCCCCGCAACCTGTGCGCTGAGTATGCCCAATAACAATGCTAGCACCAAACAACTCACCATAGGGAACATCAATTTTTTTGACTGCAGACTTTCCCTGTATTTGTAAATTAGTCCAAGGGGCAGGAGCAAAATGTTGTTGAAAAGCCCGCCGTATGTGTTCTCGTGGATAGTCTTTATGAGGAAGGTGGTGTGCATTTGTGTGGGCAGTACAAAGGGGAAGCGGCTTGAGAGGTTGGGCGGTTGGAGGAAGTACATCCACACGGCGGCGGGGATACGCTCAATGGCAAAACCCCGTGCGGTCATGTCGTTAGTGGTCAGGTTGTAGTTTGCCCCAAAGTCCAGTACAGAGCCGAAACGTGCCCAGTTGTAGTACATGATCCCCGCGCCAACAACAACAAACGGCACTGCCAGGGCGGTAAAATAAGCGAGATTGGCTTTAGTAAAAAGCGGTTGGTTTACACAGGCGGCAAGGGGACTGGGTTTGCGTATTTCCTTTAAGTAGTTCAACAAAATGGGGATGCCCAAAAGCCCTCCCAACATCACCTGAGGACGGCAACCCGCGACTAATGCGACACATAACGCCCCCAGTGCCAACGCCCAGATTTTCAGCCGACCGTTTTGCCTGTCTAACGCCGAAAGCCAGAAGTATATCCCCGACAGTATCAACGCCAAGGAACTTGATAGTGAGATTTCGTACATTAGGGGGCGGGACATGATGGGGATCACCCCCGACGCGCAGACAAAGGAGATGGACAGGAGAAGGTAGAGTAGATAGGGAGTTTTTGGGAAACGTTTGCGAATTACTTGAGCCAATATACCGAAGATGGCAAAGACCGCAATAGTGCAGAAAATATGCACCCCCCACACCTGGTTGAAGTCACGCACGGTGAGCGCCTTGTACGGCGCAAAAAACAGCACGGCGGGAGTCACGCCGAAATAGACGTAGTACTTCCCCTCAAAGAACGCCAAATCCCACATATATTGCTCCCCCGTCGCCAACTGCATCTGCTCGCGCGCGGTGGTGTCGTAGGGGTTTTCCATCTCACTCAAGTAGGCGGGAGGCTCATCGTGGAGATGCACCTGCCCATCCAAAAGGGCATCGGCAAGCTTTGTATACTGCTTAAGATGCTCTTCAGGGAGCTTTCGCGCGTATGGGTTGTGAAGTGCCTGCACGCCGAAAAGTATGCAAAACACAGTACAAATACACAGGGTGATTGCCCGTTGGGAAACGCTGTCTTTTTTGTAGAGGATTTTCCAAAACGGTGAGCGCGGGCGGGCTATGTAAATGAGGAGAAAGACCAAAAAAACTACCAACACACGTGGGACTGAGAACATGAGTGGTTGGGATTTGTTCAGGCTTATTTCATCAATGAAGAACTCTTCGCCCAGGTTTTCGTTGAGGCGCAGCATGATGTTTCCTGTCTCCCCTGCCGCACGAAAACGCAAGAATTTACTGCGTTCAACACCGCGTACCACGTCACGTCCGCCGTATGTCGTCAGCTCAAAATAGTTGTGATTCGCTTTATCTGTCGCCCACAGTGAAATGTTCATGGACTGCCGGGTGGTTCGCGGGTTTTGGTTGCGAATACCCAGGTAAATATTCTTGACATTGCTGTTGATATTCTTGATTTCGATGAATTTGTTGTGGTTATACTTGACCTTAAAACCGCTCTCGCCGATAGGCTCAAGTCCGCTGCCGAGGGTGTATTCGTCGACTTTTATTGACTGGGGCAGACTTTGAAAGCAGCGGAAATTAAAGACAAAAATTTCCAGTATCATTGTGACGGTAAGGAGCAGCAACACCACACGCAACCACTTATTTTGGAAGATTTTTCCCACAGTTGAACTCCAGGTTTGATTTTTGGGCATTTAGGGATGGATTTTAGGACTATATTTTACCACAAAAGTTTGGAAAAGGCAAATTGGGGAATTCGCGTGTGGACAAAAAATGGAGTTTATATTATGCCGTAAACTCCATTTTTTTCCACAACCGAAGCAACACACATTTGACACAGAAGCAAAATACTGGTATAATAAAAGTGATTTTTTGCCCTGAAAAAAGGAGAAGTGAAATGCAAGAACGCACGTATATTAAAGAAGTACCCGCCCATTTTGGTGAAAAAGTCAAGGTGCAGGGGTTGGTTCGTACCATCCGTGACCAGAAAAAAATGCTCTTTTTGGTCATCGAGGACATCACTGGTGCGGTGCAGGTGGCTGTGCACAAACCTAGCGCCCCTGAAGTCGCCGCCGAACTAGAGCATATCACCGTCGGCTCGGCGGTGACAATCATCGGCTCGGCGGTGCACAATACCAGTGTTAAATTGGGTGAAATGGAGGTACAGCCCGACAGCGTGAAAGTGGAGTGCCTTGCTCAGGCACCGTTGCCTGTGGACGAAAACAGTGGTCCGGAAGCGCGTCTTGATTGGCACTATCTCTGGCTTCGTCACGGCAAAACTCAACTGATTTACAAGGCGCAAACCGTCTTGGAACAAGCAATGCGGGAGTTTTGGATTGACAACGGTTTCATCGAGCTGCACAGCCCGAAAATCGTCCCCGAAGCCAGTGAGGGTGGCGCAGAACTATTCAAAATCGACTACTTCGAGGGTAACGCCTATCTAGCGCAGTCCCCGCAATTTTATAAGCAAATGGCAATGTCCGCAGGCTTTGACAAGGTATTCGAGATAGGTCCCGCTTTCCGCGCCGACCCCTCCTCCACTCGCCGTCACGCCAGTGAATTCACCTCTTTGGATATGGAAATTTCTTGGATAGACAGTCATGAGGACGTGATGTACTGGGAAGAGAAACTCCTCGCCCATGCAATCGGCAAGCTCAAGGACGCCTATGGCAAAGAGATTAAGGAGCAGTACGGCGTGGACATCGTCGTGCCGACTGTGCCGTTTCCCCGTGTCACGCTGAAAGAAGCAAGGGAAATGCTAGCGGAAATTGGACACGTCATCGGACACAAGGCGGATCTTGACCCTGAGGGCGAGCGTCTGCTGTGCAAGCTCATCAAAGATAAGCATGGGCATGATTTCGTCTTTGTGACGGACTATCCCGCCGCTGTTCGCGCTTTCTATCATATGCGTTACGACGACAACAAGACTACCAAGAGCTTCGACCTGCTGTGGAAAGGGCAGGAGGTGACCACAGGAGCCCAACGCGAGCATCGCTACGAGATACTCAAGGCGCAGGCAGTGGAAAAAGGCGTTCCACTGGAGGGTTTGCATGGGTATTTGGATTTCTTCAAGTACGGTGCGCCGCCTCACGGTGGTTGCGGCATCGGTCTTGCACGCACGTTGGTAAACCTCTTTGAGCTTGAGAAAATCGCTGATGTGACTTTCGCGTTCCGCAATCGGTATCGGATTACACCTTAGTGAGCAACGATGTTTCAGTAAAGGGTACTTGAAAACTGTAGGGGCGGGTATTGTTGGATTTCCCATCTCGCTCCTATATTCTCACTTATGGCAAATGAAGTCCCCCTGTCAGCCTTTTTTCCTATACAACAATGCTTCGTGAATTTTTTCTACCAATTCACCAAGTCCGCACTGCCCTGCTTTCACCGTCACATCTGCATACTTGCGATATAGCGGCAGCCGCTCCCGGTGGAGGTCGGCGATAGTCTGCCCGCTTTTGGAAACCACGCCCCGGGCATTGATGTCCGCAATGCGCTTTTGCGCCGTCTCAGAGGAGATATCCAGAAAAATCACCTTGCCCAAAGTTCGCAAATGTTCCATGCCCTCATGACAATAGACCGCGCTGCCCCCTGTGGCAATGACAGTATTTTCGGCGTTTATTGACAGCAACGCCTTGTTTTCTATGCGCTGAAAGCCATTTGTGCCCTCATCGGCAAGGATTTTTGCGAGTTTCTTTCCCGTCATATCTTCAATGACGCGATCGCAGTCCAAAAACGCCATGCCCAATCTCTTAGCAAAGAGTCTACCCGCCGTGGACTTGCCGCTGGCAGGCATACCGATAAGTATACAGGAGTTTGGGAAAATGGGGTTTGCCCAGACTTTTCTTTTCATGGACACGCTTTCTATGTTGTAGTGTTATTCAAGAATTGTACCCTCTTCACGGCGGCGTTTTTGCAGTTCACGCACAACTTCCTGCCGCTTCTCTTCGGTGAGGTAATAGTTCCACGTGGGTATAACCGCCAGAATATTTGCGATTGCCGGGAGGATTGAGATGGCGAAAAACATTATGGCAAAGTACATATGAAGTTGATCCGCCGTAAGGGAAACGGTATTGACCACTTCAAGGGTGCGCGAGTCCAACAGTTCCGCCGTGTGGATGATGTTTTCTTCCGTTTGGGGGAAGCTCATGCCGTTTTGGAAGAAGCGGGTGATTACTCCAAAAAAGTCGCTGCCCATGTGTTCCGAGAGCTTGGTGCTTATACGTGCCACCATGTCGTTGAGGGCACGGATGTTGTCCCCGGAATAACCAACCATGGCGCAAAGTCCCGTCATCCAAATGATGTTAGAAAATCCCATGCCAATTTTTACCATGAACGTCTGTCCGCTGAAAAACGCGCCGTCAGGGCGAACGCGGTTTGTGTAGTCCTCATAGTCGATAGCGTCAGAAATCATGTTGGTCTGCAACACGTTAAACAGCCCTAAACACACGCCCTTGAGGAGGAACATGAACATCAGCGGGATGAGCATATGAAGCTCGCCCATCTTGTCGGGATTTGAGATAAAGAGTCCGAAAATAGCAAGATTCGGCAGGATCTCCATAAGGTTTGATGCATTATATAGGTGCTTTTTGCCGAATTTTTCCGAGAGCTTCGGTACAAGAGCCATAGCCACAAACATACCGCCGAAGAGGGGACCGCCCAACAGTACCATGTATAGCATACCCGCCCCTGGGTCTTTCATGGCGAAATAGAGCGTAACCATGGGCAGGGCGACAATCATTGTTATGTTGCGCGTTGAGGACAGCACGCCTGAGGCGAAGACTTGGCGGAAAGGCTTGTTGCGCATCATGACTTTGTAGTTTTCAACGAGTCCGTTTTTCTTTTCTGACGGCGCGATTTTTTCCTTCACGAAGATGCTGACCATTTGGAATGCCACTGCCGCTATAATGGTGAATACTACGGCGGCAATGATGAAACCGCGCTTCTCAAAATGCAGTGCAGTTGTCACGTACTCCTCTGCGGGGATTTGGAATGTTTCTACCACTCTCAGGGAGAGGTCTGCCTCAAACTCCGCTTTCCACTGGGCGATTTTCTCAGCAAAATCGGGGAAAGTTTTTGTATAGTGGTCAAGAGTCATTTTTTCGCCGATGGCAAGGGCGATGGGTTGGAACGCCAATAGCGGCAACGCGCCGCCAATACCTGCCACCATCCGGGCGAGGGACTGGATTTTTTCCTGATCCTTTTTATCCTCAGTCATGAGAGAGGTGGTCCCCCAAAGCGGGGTGTCGCCCATGGTGTAGCTCATGCCCCAACAGATGTAAAAACACGCCGCTAAAATGCCCACCGTGGTATCAGAGATGCCGTTATCTCCCGCTGTTGGCAAGCTGAAACAGATGATGGTGAACATGGACACGATAAAGGGTGCGACCATGAGATAGGGGCGAGCCTTGCCGATTTTCGTGCGGGTTCTATCCATGATTGTGCCGAAAATCGGGTCATTGAGTGCGTCCCAACATTGGGCAATTACGAGGATTACGCCTGCCATTAACGCCGGAACATACAGGACGTTGGTCATGTAGTAAGTGGTGAAGACCGCAATGACATTGAAAAATACGTTTTGTCCAAACATACTAACAAGGTACATATTGCGCTCAAGGGGGGTGTAGGTCTTGACTTGTGCGAGAGTTTTCATGCTTTTTCCTTTCGGGGCTTTTGATTTTAGCGGTGACGCCTTTGAGATTTTGCTAAGGAATATTATAGCGGATTACGGCGGGAATTGCAATACCATTCATAGCTTTGCCGAATACCCTCCTCAAAGCTCTTTAAAGGTTGCCAACCCATGGCGCGAATCTTTGAACTGTCCACCACCTTGCGCATTGTGCCATCGGGATAGCTGCTGTCGAAGTGTATAGCTCCCGGGTAACCAACGATTTTCGCGACGATTTCTGCCGTTTCGGCGATTGTGTACTCCTCACCTGATCCGATGTTTACAGGCTCAGGGTCGCTGTAGTCGTCCATGAGGAGCAAACACGCCCGCGCCAGGTCATCGGCAAAGAGAAACTCCCGCCGCGGTGTACCCGTCCCCCACAGCGTGACGGACTGTGCTCCCGCCTGTTTTGCCTCGTGAAAACGCCGCAAAAGAGCGGGTATTATGTGGGAATTTCTGGGGTCAAAATTGTCGCCGACGCCATAAAGATTGCAGGGCATTGCCGAAATAAACGCCGCGCCGTACTGTTTATTGTAGAACTCACAGAGCTTCAACCCCGCGATTTTCGCCAAGGCGTATCCCTCATTCGTCGGTTCAAGAGCTCCCGTGAGGAGGGCGGTTTCGGGTATTGGCTGAAGCGCGTTTTTGGGATAGATACAGGAGGAGCCGAGAAAAAGCAGCTTTTTTGTGCCGAATTCATACGCACTTTCTATGACGTTACAGGCAATCTGCAGGTTTTCCAACAAAAACGCCGCCTGATTTTCCGCGTTCGCAAGAATCCCCCCTACCCGCGCCGCCGCGAGATAGACGATATCGGGGCGTTCAGCAGCGAAAAAAAAACGCGTGTCCGCTTGATTGCGCAGATCAAGCTCATCGTGGGTGCGGGTGATTATATGCTCCCCGCGCTGTTCCAATGCTCGCTTCAACGCTGACCCCACGAGTCCCCTGTGTCCCGCCAGGTAGATTTTTCTTGTCATGGGTTTCTCCATTCCTCACAGCAGTCCATCCAAAAGCTCCCGCCTGGGACGTGGGATGACGACGTGTGCCAATACCATTCCCGCCGCTTCCTCTGTAGCGACGCCGCAATCGATGGCGTGGCTCACTGCCGCCACGTCACCGGTCAGGCACACAAAGGACTTTCCGCCGATACCCGCCGCCAAACGCAGTTGGGCACAGGCAACATCCGCCGCTTTCATAGCCCCGTCCGCCGCGAAAATCGCCGCCGTTACCGAGTAGAACTCCATCACCCCCAAGGCGCCGTCAAGCTTTGGACTGCCTGCGTCAAAAATTGCCTCTAAAACCTGGGTGTGTACCCTTGGGATAAGGCAGGAATCCACGATAGAGCCGCCATCCGCCGCCGTTGCCGCATCCAACGCCGCCCGTACCGCCGCCACGTCACCGCCGAACAGTGTCACGTACTTGCCGGGACAGCAGGGCCGCGCGAAAGCAAGCCGCACCTGCGCCGCCTTCAACGCCGCGTCCGTCGCCTCCATCCCACAGGCGATAGATGAAAATTCCAAAAATCCAATTGCTTCAGGCATAGTGTCTCCTTATCTTGGATGACAAGAGAAAAATCTCGGCGGCGGCGTGTATGTTTGACATGATTTTTAGTTCTTTGTGTCAATTATACACCAATTTTTGTTTTTTTTCAAGTAGATGGTTGACAAACTGTAAAGAAAATGTTACAATAGGGGAGCAACAGCTTCTTGACACAAGCCATTTGCAATTCTGTATAAGGAGGTAACAGAAATGATAGAAATCACTGAAAAAATCAGCGATGCTTTCAAAGCGGTTTTTGAATACATACTCAACTGGATTAAAGATTCAGGATTTTTCAGCAATTTCAGCGGGATTTTCAGTTTCCTGGACGACTTTGATGTTGACAGCATCTTCCCATCTGAATGATAATCATTCACACTGAGATTGAAGTCCAACCCCAAGCTAAAAGCGTATGGTGAGCGTTTTTAGGTTGGGGTTGGTCGCTTTATTTAGACTATTTTGTACAGGAATCCTTAACCGCAAAACTCCTCCCCTGCCAAAACAACAGGCACGGCAGGAGGGCAGTCAACAACATTGCGGCGAGAAACATTAAAGGGCAGTTTTTTGGAGAAAAACGCTTGGCGAGGGGAGCAAAACCGCCTGTTGTAAATAAGGGGCTGCGGTCGGGGCGTACCGAGATCCGCAGCGGCGAAAAAGCTCTCGAGTTTTGCAAAGTCCTCCCCGCTGTTACCCGCTGTTGGGATTAAAATCCCCCGCCCATTTTCGGCGTATTCAGGCTCAATGCCCGCCGCACGTAATAGCTTGCCCATATCCAAACGCGGGTCGTACGCAAAGGCTATGCGCAGCGGGTCAACGGCACCAAGGGGAGTGTGGGGCAACAAGTTTTTGATTTTCCGGACTTTCGCAGCGAGGTCACAAAGTTCCTGTTTGCCGGTCTTTTCAAGCCATTCGCGGGCAAAATCAATGGAAAGAACAATAGGGAATGACGGACTGGACGATCCGAAAATCTCCATGGCTTCTCGGACAATTTGGGCGTTTTTTTCGTCGGCGAGCTGTAGCCATGCCGCACCAGTGAGGGCGGGCAAGGTTTTGTGCAGACTCTGGGCGGCGTAATCCGCCCCATGTCCTTGGGCGATACCCATAGGCTCAAGGTGGGCGCCGTGGGCAGCGTCCACAAGCAACGGCAAACCCGCACGGTGGGCAATTTCTGCCAAAGCGGGGATGTCGCTCATGGTGCCGAAATAGTCTGGAGAGGTGATATAAACCCCTTTGGCATCAGGGTTTTGGGCGATTGCGTCGGTTAGGGCTTCGGGGTTGATTCGACCGTGAAAATACTCCCCTGCGCTGTTGTCATGAACCATGAAAACTGGGAGAATATTCAGTAAACAAAAAGCGTTTGCGGCTGCGCGGTGCAATACTCGAGAGCAAAGTAGCTTGCCGCCGTGGGGCAACGCCGCGCGGAGCATCGCCTGTATGCACAAGGTCGCCCCTCCCGCGCTGAAAAGCACTGCCCCCGCGCCGTAAAGCTTCGCCGCAAGGCTCTGCGCCTGTTCAAGGCAAGTGCCCTCTCCCGCCAAAAGGTCAAATGTGCCGGGCAGTTCTGTTGTGTCCAAGGCTAGCATTCCGGCAAGCTCAGGGGGGAAATTGCCCGCCGCGCCTTTGTGTCCGGGCATATGAAGTTTCGCACGACCACTTGCGCAATGGGCTTTCAAAGCATCGTAAATCGGCACCGCCATCAGAAATTCATCTCCCCCAACAAAACGTCCTGAAACTCAGGCAAAAGAGATAAATCCAAGTATTCGGCGCGGCGAGCAATCTCCTGCGCAAGCCGCTGCGCATCAGGGGAGTTTGCGTAGATTTTACCCCCCTCAAGGGCAGAGTTCCCCAGTGCTTTTATTGAAAGTGCGCGGGGAAAAAGCCCCAAGGCACAGGCGTTTTCAAAGTCCATAGCACTGCCCAAAGCCCCCGAAACTCTGATGTCCATATCAGCGGTATCGACTTTTTCCCTATCGCATAGTAAGCGTATCCCCGCCGCTACCGCCGCCTTTGCCAGTTGGAAGCTGCGCACATCCTTTTGGGTGATTTTCAACTCCCCGACCAGTCGATAATCACCGTTTATCACTCCGTTTTTGTCGATGACATACTGTCTGCGCAATGCCGCTAGGACGTCAATCAGTCCGCTTGCACAGACGCCTTTAGGCGGCGCGTCCCCCACCGTTTCCATGCGTTTTTGCTCGCCTAACAGGGAAAAACCGCTGATTGCGCCGTCAAGGGCGGGCATTCCGTACAAAAGTCCATGACCCTCAAATACGGGTCCCGCCGCCGCGGAAGTCAGTAAAATTTTGTCCCTTGTGAGCAGGGCGAGTTCAGCGTTTGTCCCCAAGTCCGCAAGGAGGACGTCGAAGCCCGCGTCCGAGTTCAGTATTGTCAGCAAGCCCGCTGTGATGTCCGCGCCGCAAAACGCGTGCAGACAAGGGGGGGACAGTACTTTGTCCGTCCAGTCCCAACGGAAAAACGCCCCCGTTTCTTGCCGGCAATCCAAGAATTCTGGGGTGTATGGATACCTGCCAAGCCCTGAACAGTCCGCGCCAAAAAGCAGGTGGAGCATTACTGTGTTGCCCACGACGACACAGCTATCTACAGTGGAGTCCCCCAACAAATCCCGGGCAAGCCCATCAATTTGAAGGCGTATTGGGGTAGTCAGGTCTTCCCCCGCCGCCGCTTTTTGGATGCG